>Ga0209395_1001916_pt1 | contig 28274 bp, 27 predicted proteins | sample GOMGulsemesocosm_3_FD_184635 | JGI IMG/M metagenome (GOLD analysis project Ga0209395, IMG submission 184635) | Methane-oxidizing microbial communities from mesocosms in the Gulf of Mexico - GOM9D Gulf of Mexico (SPAdes) (version 2) | ecosystem: Environmental > Aquatic > Marine > Cold seeps... | reverse complement strand
GTGATTTTTTTATGTTGATATGTGAGAGAGGCAAAGCTGAGCTGTTTCATTACGGCAGATCCCTATGTATCTATTCTAAAGCCATATTATCTCATTTTTTAGGGGGACTTAATCAGAGATTCCTTAAGGAGCCTTTTAATGTTTGGTGAATTCAAGTCATATAACTTATGTTAAATTTTCAACAAATGTTAAGATAATTTTTGACACCTACTTACCTGTGCCCTTTTAGCCAATATTGCATTCCAGCATTTCTTTAGCATGAGCTAAGGTGTATTTGGTCATATCTACTCCTCCCAGCATTCGGGCAACTTCTTCAATACGTTCATCTGGGTTCAATAAGCTAACGGTAGATGAAGTGGTTTCAGATTGATCTTTTTTTACAAATAAATGCTGATGTGCCTGAGAGGCAACTTGAGGTAAGTGGGTGACGCAAAGTACTTGGCGGTTATTACTTAAGCTGCGCAGTTTTTGGCCTACAATTTCTGCAATGCCTCCCCCTATGCCTGAGTCGACTTCATCAAAAATCATGGTTGGGGTGGTTTTGTCGGTGCTTGTGGTGACTTGTATGGCTAAGCTGATGCGGGAAAGTTCGCCGCCAGAGGCAACTTTAGCCAGTGGTTTGGCGGGGAGTCCTGGGTTGGCGCTGATTAAAAAATCAATTTTATCATTACCATTTACTTTAGGGGGCTCATTATCCTGAAAATGGTGTTCGACTAGAAAGTCACCTTGTGGCATACCTAATTCTTTAATCATTGCTGAAATGCTTTTTTGCAGTTTCTTTGCATTGTTGCCGCGATTTTTAGATAGTTTTAAACTGAGCTCTTGATATGTTTCCAGTAATTTCTGGGCACTTTTACTGAGTGCTTCAATTCTTTCGCTACTATGACTAATATTGTTTAATTCTTGTTCCAGGCTTAAAGCAAGTTCTGGTAGTTGTTCAGGCATCGTCTGGTGTTTGCGACTAATGTCCTGAATAATGCCAATCTGACTCTCTAGCCAGTTTAAGCGCTGAGGGTCGTCTTCTTGACTCTCTAAAAAACGTCTCAGTTGGTGTGAGGCTTCTTCAACCTGAATTTGTGCAATTGAGAGTAATTCATTGATCTCCTTTAAGTCAGGTGCAAACTGGGCTAAATCTGAAAAGGCGCTTAAGCTATGATTTAATATTTGATTGATTGATTGCTGGTCATTTTCATACAGAATATCCAGTTGTGTTTGGCCTTCGGCTAAAATTTGACCTAAATTAGCTAATTTATTATGTTCTTCGGAAAGTGCGGCGTAATCAAAGCTTTCCAATTCTAGTTGCTGCAGTTCCTCAAGTTGATAGCGAATTAGTTCTTCCCGTTCTGCTTGGTCGCTACCTGCTTTTATTAATGTTTTTAATTCTTTGCTGGTCTTTTTCCAGGCTAGATAGGCTTGATTGACCTGGTCTAGTAATGATTTGTTTTTTGAAAAGACATCGAGTAAATACAATTGCTGGTCTGGGTTTAGTAGTGTTAAATGAGCATGTTGGCCGTGGATTTCAACTAATAAACCACTGAGTGATTTTAATGTTTGTAGGGTGACAGGGCGATTATTGATATAAGCTTTAGAGCCGCCATCTTGATTAACAATGCGACGAATGAAACATTGTCCATCATCATTGAGGTCGTTATCAAGTAACCATTGTTTAGCTAAAGGTGCGTCAGATAGGTCAAAGTCCAGATTTATTTCAGCGCGTTTACAGTTGGGGCGGACAAACCCCGAATCGGCTCGATCACCTAAAGCGAGGCCAAGCGCGGTGAGTAAAATTGATTTTCCTGCGCCTGTTTCGCCCGTTAATACAGACATACCCTTTGCCAAGTCTAAGTCGAGAGATTTTACAATGGCAAGGTTTATTATATTGAGATTTAATAACATAGTTAAATGTGGTAGCCACTGCTCCAGTTGAGTTTTTTTCTAAGTGTGTTGAAGAAGTCGTGATCTTCGGGGTGCAATATTTTGATAGGGGTTGGTAGCTTTTTTATTAAAATCTTGTCGCTAATCAGTACTTTGGGTATTTCCAGGTGGTCACAAGTAACTAAGGCATTGATTTGCTTAGTTTGACAGAAACTGATTTCAATTTCAGAAGAATCATCTATCACAATGGGCCTGTTTGATAGGGTGTGAGGACTCAGAGGGACAAGCACCAAAGCGTTAAGTGATGGATGTAAAATAGGGCCGCCCGCAGAAAGTGAATAGGCTGTAGATCCCGTTGGAGTGGATATTATTAAGCCGTCAGAACGTTGAGAGTTTAAATAAACACCATTAATGTGAGTCACAATTTCAATCATGCTGGGTGTGATCCATCGGTGGATAACGACTTCGTTGACAGCCGTTTCTTGATGGATAACCTGATTTTCACGAATGATTTTCGCCTGTAATAAATAGCGTTTTTCTTCTAGGTAATTGCCTTGTAAGATGCTATTTAGTTTGCTTTGAATTTGCTCGGGTGAAATGTCAACCAAAAACCCCAGTCGGCCTAAATTAATTCCAACCAAAGGGATATTGAAGTCAACAATTGTCCGAGTAGCCGCTAAAAAAGTACCATCTCCACCAATAGCAATGACAAGATCACAAGATGCGCCTATGGAGTGAAGTTCGCAGGATTCAATTTTAGGGTCGGAAAGTAATATTGCACTTTTAGAGTCGACAACAACCCGGTGGTTTTTTTTGCGCAGAAATTGATGAACGATAGAAACCGTTTTTGCAATGCGTGGATCGCTATGTTTACCAATGATACCAATAGTGTTAAATGGAGTATGCATTACAGTTGTAGGGTAAGAAAGTCAAAGTAAGTGAATTATACAAAATAATCGACTTTATAATAGGCTGTAATGAATAACATTGTAGTTTTATATTAAGTTTTTGTCAGCTAAGCATAAAATGTTTTGCAAAACAAAATAATTAAATTATAATGGGCGGTTCATCGGAGTTTTAACTCCATCCTTGCTTTACCATTTTGATAGGCAAAATGGGAGGCTTAACCGAAAGGAGAAAATATGCGACATTATGAAATTGTCTTTTTAGTCCATCCTGACCAAAGTTCTCAGGTTCAGGCAATGGTTGATCGTTATAAAGTTTTAATCGAAGGCGCTTCAGGTACAGTACATCGTCTTGAAGATTGGGGCCGTAGACATCTTGCTTACCCAATTAAAAAAATCCATAAAGCACATTATGTGTTAATGAATGTTGAGTGTGATCAACCAACACTTGATGAGTTGGAAAGTGGTTTTCGTTTTAACGATGCTATATTGCGTAGCATGACTTTGTTAAAAAAAGAAGCTGTGACTGAGCCTTCTCTTATTGCTTCTGCAAATGTAGAAGAAGCAAAAGCTGCTGAAGCAAAAGTCGCTGAAGTAAAAGCTGCTGAAGCAAAAAAAGAAGCTGATAGCAAAGCACCTGAAGCATCAGTAGAAAAAACTTCTGAAAAGTCTGAATAACGAATAGAGAGGATTATCATGGCAAGTAACATGAGACGTAAAAAAATGAGTAGCTTTGGTGTTGAAGGCTCTCCAGAGATTGATTATAAAAATCTTGATTTATTAAGTGAATACGTGACAGAAACAGGAAAAATTGTTCCTAGTCGTATCACTGGAACACCAGCAAAGTATCAAAGACAATTATCAACAGCAATAAAACAAGCTCGTTATATTGCCTTGCTGTCTTTCTGCGACGCGCATAAATAATTAAACAGGTAGGATAAGTGAAGTTTTTAGCAGCATTTATAATGAAGGGTCGGATGCAAGCCATGATGGTTGCTTCGTCTCTAGCATTGTTGTCTTTGCTTTTCCCACCTGTAAGCATTGTAAGTTCAGCTTCAGTTGCATTAGTTACGCTTAGGCGAGGTGGATACGAAGGGCTTTATGTCCTTGTTTTTTCCTGTCTTTCAGCAGCGTTATTAGGTTTTTTTCTTTTCGGGAATGTGCAGTTTGCTTTACTTTATGGGTTGGTTTTATGGCTACCCATTTGGTTTATTTCAATTGTACTGAGAGAAGGAAAACATTTATCTGTTGCGATACAGATAGCCGTATTATTTGGCATGATAGGCATTTTAGGCTTTTATCTTTATGCTGATGATCCGGCTGTGTTATGGCAGTCAGTCTTAAGTCTAATGGTTCAGCCTATGTTGGCAAGTAACCCTGATGTGCCTCTTGGGGAAGTAAAGCAGTCAATAAAAGTTTTTTCCCACTTTATGACGGGTGGCATTGCAGCAGGGTCTGTTTATGGTTTGTTATTTGGTCTATTTTTAGCTAGATGGTGGCAAGCTGTACTTTTTAATCCTGGTGGTTTTAGAACAGAGTATTTGTCACTTAGGGTTCATCCCAAAGTGGCTTCGGTGAGTTTGTTAATTGTTGCAATTGCTTGGCTTTCGTCAGGTATTGTGGCAGAGATTTGCTGGAATTTATCTATTCTATTATTAGTCTTATATGCATTTGTTGGTCTGGCGGTATTACACGCTGCTTTTTCAGAAATGAAAACAAAGCGGTTTATGGTTCCATTCTTGTATATAACGTTAGTGCTTGTTCCTCATGTCATTGCAATCGTTGTTATTGTTGGTGTAGTTGATGCCTGGTTGGACTTACGAAGTAAAATTTTAAATAAAAAGAGCAGCTAGTTGTTCTTGTAATTCGATGATAATCGATTTAAAGGGGTATAAAAGATGGAAGTTATTCTTCTTGAAAAAGTAGCTAACCTAGGTGACCTAGGTGATAAAGTTACTATTAAAGCTGGTTACGGTAGAAATTATCTTGTTCCTCAAGGTAAAGCGGTTGCCGCAACAGCAGAAAAAATTAAAGAGTTTGAAGCACGTCGTGCTGATCTTGAAAAAGCGGCAGCAGAGAAATTAGCTGCAGCTAATGCACGTGGCGCTGCTTTAGAGAAATTAACGATTGTTATTACTCATAAAGCGGGTGACGAAGGTAAGCTATTTGGATCTGTTGGTACTCAAAACATTGCAGATGCTATTACTGAAGCGGGTGCTAAAATTGAGAAGCATGAAGTCAGAATGCCTGATGGTGTAATTCGTCATTTGGGCAATTATGATATTGATGTAAATCTACATACTGATGTTGTAAAAACAATATCAATTGAGATTGCAGCAGAGGCATAAGTATAGATGATCATCGTAACCGGAGGTGCAGGCTTTATTGGTAGTAACCTAGTGCTGGGATTAAATCGGCGCGGTTACGATGACATTATTGTGGTAGATGATCTGAGCAATGGGGTTAAATATAAAAACCTGGTTAATTGTCAGATTGCAGATTATCTGGATAAAAAAGATTTTTTGCAAAAGATTCAGCAAGGCTACTTTCCTGCTGAAGAAATAAAAGCTATTTTTCATCAAGGCGCATGTTCAACCACGACTGAGTGGGATGGCCAATATATGATGGAAAATAACTATGAATATACCAAGATTTTATTTCATTATTGTCAGGCGCATAAAATACCTCTAATTTATGCATCCAGTGCCGCTGTGTATGGTTCTGATAATAATTTCAAAGAAAAACTAGAGTTTGAAGGACCGTTAAATGTGTATGGCTATTCAAAGTTTCAGTTTGATCAATATTTACGTAAACAACAATCGAAATTAACTGCACAAGTGGTTGGGTTACGATATTTTAACGTTTATGGTCCACATGAAGAGCATAAAGGTGGTATGGCAAGTGTGGCTTTTCATCTCAATAATCAAATAAAAGAATCAGATACTATTCGTCTGTTTGAAGGCTGTGATGGCTATTCAAATGGTGAGCAGCGACGGGATTTTGTTTATATAGATGATGTCGTTGATATTAATTTATGGTTTTTAGATAACCCTCAGGTTTCTGGTATTTATAATACAGGAACAGGGCGTAGCCAAACCTTTAATGATGTGGCACAGGCTGTATTGGCTTATCATCAAAAAGGACAGTTAGAATATATCCCTTTTCCAGAGCACTTAAAAGGTTGTTATCAAAGCTTCACTGAAGCGAATTTAGAAAATTTACGAGCAGCTGGTTGTGACCATCAATTCAAATCAGTTGAAGATGGTGTTCGTTTATACATGGAATGGTTAAATAAATAATAAGGCTATTTATAAGCCGCAGGTCAATGAATCATAGATCTGCAATTTCTTGCCAGAATTGAAAGTTCATCGATAAAAGTAGCAGGAGCCTATTGGTTGCGATTGCTCTTGACCTTTAAACGCCCGCCTACCGATAAGAAGAGTTAAGTGTCTACTGATTCTATATAAGCCAGTGCTTTGTAAGTGTCTAGGTATTTATGGAACGGGATAAATAATTTTTCCAGTAATGGCCTGTCTTTTAGAAAAGACATTTCCCCTATGTTAATGAGGATAACGCCTCTTTCCTGTGTGCGTTACACATAAAGGTATTTTATGCGGTTGTTTTATACGCTACTGTTTTATCTTCTTACTCCCTTTGTTCTTTTACGCCTTTTTTGGCGTGGCTTTAAAGCGCCTGAGTATAGGCGGCGCTGGCTAGAGCGCTTGGCAATATATAATAAAAGCTATTCATCAGATGTTATTTGGATTCATGCTGTCTCTGTTGGGGAAGCTGAAGCCGTATTTCCACTGGTCAAACGATTACAAAATAATTATCCCTCATATCATTTTCTTGTTACGACGACGACGCCTACGGGGTCTGCAAGAGTTAAAGCGGTATTGGCTGATTCCGTTGCTCATGTCTATTTGCCCTATGATTTACCTATCGTTGTAAAAAAATTTATCTCTGTTTTTAAGCCAAAGATTGCGATTATTATGGAAAAGGAAATTTGGCCAAATCTTTATGCGAGTTGTGCAAGTAACAATATACCTTTGATGATTATTAATGCCAGATTATCGGCTAATTCAGCAAAGGGTTATAAAAAAATACCAAGACTTGTTAAGCCTGCATTAGATGCAGTTTCTTGGGTTGGCTCTCAAACAAGGGAAGATTTGCAACGATTTGTTGAAATAGGTGCGAATAAAAATGCAATAACTGTCACAGGAAATTTAAAATTTGATCTTTCACTGGGAGAGGCGCTAGTACAGCAAGCAAAGGAAATAAGGTTACGGCTATTTTCAGAGCGGTTTGTATGGATTATTGCCAGTACGCATGATAAAGAAGAAGTCGTTTTTTTTGAAATTTATCCTCAACTAAAAAAACTGATACCCGAGTTGTTACTTGTGGTTGTTCCACGGCATCCTGAAAGGTTTGAGCAGGTAAAGCAGCTTGCTGAGACTATGCAGCTGAAAACGTGTATGCGTAGTGCGGGTAAGTCATCTACAGTAGATACTGATGTTTTTATTGTCGACACGATGGGTGAATTGAAGACATTTTATGGCGCAGCAGATATTTGTTTTGTCGGGGGGAGTATGGTGCCTGTGGGCGGGCATAATATTTTAGAACCCGCGGCAATAGGTGTTCCCATTATGTTTGGGCCTTATATGATCAATTTTAAAGATATTTCCAAAAATGTACTGGATTTAAAGGCGGCCATTCAGTGTGTCGATAAAAAAGCATTGATTGATACGGTTATGCATTTATATGTTGATGATGAGGATAGAGATGCATTAGCGGCTAGAGCTAAGCAGTTCGTTGCCAGTAATCAGGGAGCAACAGAAGCGACTGTGAAGTTAATTGCTGATCAAATACTGTAGGCTGGGGGGTTGCTGTATCCACCCTACAGTATTTATGCTTGTTAGCTTCTTAAGGAATCTCTGATCAAGTTGGTTAGAATTAAGCGTGGAAAATATCGGTCGTTTTAGCAAGCTAAAAATAATTGGATTTGATCAGAGATTCCTTAAGCTGATACAGCTCCAGTTTTCTTTGTTGGCATGGTTGCGGAGTGTTTCATCTGGGTCAACAGCAACAGGGTTGTCCACAAGCTTTAACAGAGGTAAATCATTATAGGAATCACTGTAAAACCAGCTGTTTTCCATGCTCTCTTTTGATTCTTTTAACCAATCATTTAATAAATGAACCTTACCTTCTTGAAAGCAAGGGGTTCCTTCAAACCCCCCTGTATAACGACCCTCGATAAATTCAGGTGTCGTAGCAAGTAAAATATCTATGCCAAAAAGTTTGGCAATGGGTTCAGTAACAAAGCGATTGGTTGCGGTAATAATCATCACTGTATCCCCTTTCAAGCGATGCTTATTAACAAGTTTAATGGCAGCATCTAGTTGAATAGGTTTAATAATCTCTTCAATGAATTGTGCTCGCCATTTATATAGTTGCTCTGGGTCATTGCTTGCTAGAGGGGCTAGTGAAAAGTTTAAAAACTCAACGATATCGAGTTTCCCTTGTTTGTAATCATCATAAAATTTAGCATTCGCTTCTTCATAGTGATCTTTATCAACGATTCCCTGGTCAACAAGGAACTGTCCCCATAAAAAATCACTATCATCTGAAATAAGGGTATTGTCTAAATCAAAAATTGCTAAACTCACTGTAAAAACCTGCTGGAATAAATAGGGGATTCTATTATTTATGACTGGAATTTATACACATAAGAGAGTAGACAGCGTGATTGAAATCCTGCCATCAAATGGTTTAAGTGTATGCCTTACCCAGTCAGAACTAATAGAAGGCCAAAAAAAGAAAAAGGACTATAGCGTCAGTAGTTTTTTTATGGAACAATGGCTCTATTAATTTTAATACTGACCTGTTTTTTAATTTTAACATTCGAATAGCTTGCTATAAATACTTTAAACCGTCTCTTTAGTATTTATTTTGCTTATTGAACAGCTAAATTAGCTGGAATAAGAATTTATATGGTTTGATTTTATATTCTTAATTCAAAAAGACTATTCCAATTAAACATTAAAATAATAGGAAAGCTAATAACAGGCTTTTAAATGATAGACTCTAAAGGGTACCGGCCAAATGTCGGGATTATCCTTTGTAATGATGAGGGGCGCGTATTCTGGGCAAAGCGTAAAGGGATGAATTCATGGCAATTTCCGCAAGGTGGTATCGATTGTAATGAAGATCCTGAAGATGCAATGTACCGAGAGCTGTGGGAAGAAACAGGGTTGCAGTCAGAGCATGTTCAGCTACTTGGTCGAACTCGTTATTGGTTGAGGTATAAGCTACCCGATAAATATATTAGAAAAAACTCTTTGCCTTTATGTATTGGTCAGAAGCAGATTTGGTATATTTTACGTTTAGTGAGTGATGAAGCTAAGGTTCGTTTTGATTGTGGTGCAAAGCAAGAGTTTGATGGCTGGCGATGGGTCGATTATTGGCACCCGTTAGATGATGTCATTTACTTTAAACGTAAGGTGTATAAAAAAGCTATGGTTGAATTGGGCGAAATCATTGTTCCGGAGTCTGTTCCTGTAAACGCTGTTGGCTTTCTTGCTAAATAAAAATAACAAAGAAACTTATTTAAAAAATATAATTTCATAATCTTTCTATCCAGCCAGTTGAAAATACTATAATTTATCATGACTCTATATAAAGCACAGGTTTATGAAAATGAGTAAAACCCTGAGCTATTGCTATCGGTAGGAGGGGCCTATTGGCCGCGTTTAGAATAAGATCAAGAGCAGACGCGGCCAAATAGGCCCCACCCGCTTTTATCGACAAAACTTTAAATGCTGCTAAGCAGTTAGTGGCATATGACTTTTCAACCTGTGCTTTATTAATAGCCATGTAATTTATTGACGGTGAAGCAAGCATTGTAACCACAAACGCCTCAAGTTAAGAGGGTTGTCTTTTTGCTCTATTCTGCATAGAAAAAAAGAAAATACTTGTATAGATACCTATGCGCATTAGGCCGGAGTCGATTGTGAGTTTTTCCAAAGGGGGAACTCAAAAGCAGAATACTTTCACAGTCTCTACAGTATTCTGTTTTCTGAGCTTGGGGTCGTTTAGCCCTATAAAAATAATATTGGGACGTTACTCGCTTTCGAAAGACTTTAGCAAGGCAATCAACTTTTCTTCATCTATGACTGGAATATTTAAAGATTGAGCTTTACTTAACTTAGACCCAGCGGCTTCGCCAGCAACAACACAGTCCGTCTTTGACGATACACTTCCTGAAACCTTTGCCCCTAATGCCTGAAGAGCGGCCTTGGCTTCATTTCGCTTCATTTTATGTAAGGTGCCTGTGAGGACATAAACCTTATCTGCTAAAGGGAGTGAATTTTGTTCTTTTGCCGTGAGTGCCGGCCATTTTATACCCGCATTGATCAAATCATCAATGACTTCAAGGTTATGTGCCTGGCGAAAGAAATATTCAACATGTTTAGCGACAATTTCACCCACATCCTCAACCTCTTGTAATTGATCAAGGCTTGCTTGTTTCAAGCTTTCAAGTGTTAAAAAGTGCTCAGCTAAATTTCTTGCTGTTGCTTCACCGACTTCTCTTATACCAAGAGCGAGTAAAAACTTTGTAAATGTCGTGTTTTTTGATTTTTGCAGAGCCAAAATAAGATTTCCCGCCTTTTTTGGCCCCATACGCTCTAAATCAATTAGTTGTTCAACTTTTAAGCTAAATAAATCGGCGGGTGTATTGATTAGTTCCTCGTCGACTAATTGGTCTGCAACTTTTTCGCCCAAGCCATCAATATTCATTGCTTTTCGTGAGGCAAAATACTGTATAGCTTCTTTACGTTGCGCTGCACAGTATAGTCCACCACTACAGCGGGCAACGGCTTCACCTTCAATACGTTCAATTTCAGAATTGCATTCAGGGCAGTGTATTGGAAAAATAATTTTTTGAGTATTATTCTGTGTTGGCACAGTACGAGTGATTTGAGGGATAACATCTGCTGCACGGCGGACAACAACGGTATCGCCAATTTTGATGCCTAAGCGTTCTATTTCATCTTTATTGTGTAAACTGGCACGACTAATAGTCACTCCGCCGACAAGGACGGGGTCAAGTATGGCAACAGGGGTAATAGCGCCTGTGCGGCCGACTTGAAACTCCACCGCAAGAAGGCTTGTTTGCTCTTCTTGTGCAGGGAATTTATGAGCAATTGCCCAGCGAGGCGCGCGGGAGATAAATCCTAGTTGTTCCTGTAACTCAATATCATCTATTTTGTAGACAATGCCATCTATTTCATAGGGCAGTGTATCTCGAACTTTTAATAAAGATTGATAGTAATCTAAACAGCCTTGAATGCCTGATTTTAGCTCAATCTCGTTGCTAAGAGGAAGCCCCCATTCTTTTAATAATTGTAATCTTTGGAAGTGACTGGCAGGTAAAGTCCCATTTTTTAACTGCCCAATACCATAACTATAAAATGCCAAAGGGCGTTTAGCTGTTATTTTAGAATCTAACTGGCGTAAACTACCCGCAGCAGCATTTCTAGGGTTGGCAAATTTCTTTTCAGCTTTTTCTTCAGCTTTTTTGTTATATCGGTTAAAAGCAGCAACTGGCATCACCACTTCACCTCTTATCTCTATTACTTCTGGAATGTTATTGCCAGTCAATAGGTGAGGGATGTTTTGAATGGTTTTAACATTATGGGTAACATCTTCACCCACATTTCCATCACCGCGTGTTGCAGCAGTAATTAAAATTCCATTTTTATACAATAGGCTGATAGCAAGCCCATCAAGTTTAGGTTCAGCACAAAAAACAAGTTCATTATCAGATGATAAGCGGTTATTAATACGGTCAACAAAGTCTGATAAATCTTCACTATTAAAAACATTATCTAAAGAAAGCATGGGAACGGCGTGGCTAACTTTAGTAAAATTTTCTAATACAATACCGCCTACTTTTTGAGTGGGTGAATCTGCTTTAATTAGAGTAGGATTGGCTGATTCTAGTGTTTTTAGTTGTAAGAAAATTTTGTCGAATTCAGCATCCGTAATAACGGGATCATCATGAGTATAATAATGGCTGTTATGTTGGTTGATTTGTTCACGTAATGTGTTGATTTTATCTTCTACAGAGTTTGACATTAATGCTGGAAAGGGTTGAGCTAAAGTAGGGAGGAAAGAACTTAGGGTGTATGCTAAATTTTAAGTTTTTATTTTAACATGATGGCATTAATAAATAATGCTTTAGAACACAATATAAATTTGAATCTTTGAAATTAACTGCTAGTATTTAATCTGGTCTGCCTTATATTAGAGAAGTTTAACTTGGAAGAAGATATCACCACAGAATTGCGTGTTTTGCAAAGTCATTTGGATGGCATGCTTGACAGGGTTCAACAAAATAGTCTGACACTAAGACGATTTCAGGTTTTTGAAATGAGATTATTGAATCTTAATTCATTAGCTGAAATGATTGACCAGTTATTACAAGATGCTAAAACCTTTTTTGACTTAGATGTGATCAGTTTTTGTTTGATTGATGAAAAATCTGAAATAGCAGGGTTTTTGGGCGATGATGGCTATGATTATGAAAATAATGATGGGCTGATTCTACTTACTGATAATGAGTTGCTGAAAAGTACATTTGGTTTGTCTCCTACCCCCTTTCTTGGTGTTTATAAGCAATCAAGTTGTGCTGGTTTTTTCCCTAAGCTTGATAGGAAACCCATCTCGGTGGCTATTATGCCCTTGAGACGAAGAGGTAATTATTTAGGTTCATTAAATTTAGGTAGTTACACGCCAAATAGATTTATCAATGATATGGCCACTGACTTTATTGAGCATATGGTCTCAGTTGTGAGTATTTGCCTTGAAAATAATCTAAATTTTGAAATGATGCGTAGAACCAGTCTTATTGATACCTTGACGGGAGTTAATAATCGACGGTTTCTTGAACAGCGTATTGGAGAGGAGGTTGATAGAAGTCAGCGCCACGAAGAGCCTTTAAGTTGCTTGTTTCTGGATATTGATCATTTTAAAGCGGTGAATGATACCTATGGCCATCAGGCGGGGGATTATGTATTAACGCTAGTGGCAGGTGTCATTAAAAAACAATTAAGAAGTAATGATGTGCTGGCTCGGTATGGTGGTGAAGAGTTTGTTGCTTTGTTGTCAAATATACCAGAAGTAATGGCAACTGATATTGCCGAAAGAATTAGGAGTAGTATTGAAAAACTTCCTTTGGTTTACAATGATAAAACTATTGAGGTGACTATTTCAATTGGATTATCCACTTACTATCCAACAAAATCACCGCTTATTACCAGCTCGGATGTTTCCCAGAAATTAATTTTTTCTGCTGATTCTGCTCTTTATTTTGCGAAGAAAAATGGGAGAAACAGAATTTCAACAGGAGAGCTAGTACTAGATGTTACGGAAAAGGCTCGTTTAGTCTCTTGATGGGGATAAGAAGCTTTTCATATTATTCATATGAGTTGTAAAAATAATGTGAAGTTTTCTTTATTTTTTGAAAATTAAATATTTTTGTGCCGAGCATAACCGATTACAGAAAATAGAGTGCTAGCAAAAAGCTATACTGCAGCAGGTACAGGAGCAACTGAACTATCAGTTGTTAGTTGTAGATTATATTGAAAATCAGTATCCCCCCCCTAAAAAATCAAAGCTAGCCCCATCATAAAAAATCCGTCTAGGATGAGAAGGCTTTAATTAAGGCTAGCAATGCAGGAATACTTAATATTAAGACGGCTTCTTACGCTTTATACCAGCTAAACTCAGAAGCCCTGTGCCCATAAACCAAACAGCAGTAGGTGCTGGTGGTGCTCTTCAGACTCAAAAGTTATGTAAAAAAAATTGACAGTGACTTTTAATTAAAAAAATTAAAATAACAATTTTAGAACAACTAACTGGGAACAAGGCATAGATATTGATATTATATTCAGCTTTATTTTTATATCTAAAACGCTATGGATAGTCTTGGCTCCAAACAAACTGTTTTGCAAGTAGAAAAACTTTCATGCATTAGGGACGATCGAATATTATTCGAAGGTCTAGATTTTAAATTAACCAATCATCAGGTTTTACTTTTAGAAGGTAAAAATGGTAGTGGGAAAACCTCGTTATTACGCATTATTTGTGGGTTTAGAGAGCAAGATGCAGGTGATATCTATTGGGGTGGAGATAAAATAAAGGACAGTAACTACTATGCTGAAATGGCTTATGTGGGGCATTTGGATGGCGTGAAAAAAGAGTTAACTGTGTTAGAAAACCTTAAAATGTCTCTGTCGCTTGGTCAGCAGGGGGTTTACAGGATTGATGAAGCTTTGGATAAAGTGCATTTATCTGGTTATGATGACTCTTTAGTTCAATCTCTTTCGGCTGGGCAGAAACGTAGATTGTCATTGGCACGGTTGTTGATAACTAAGAATACGCTTTGGGTACTTGATGAGCCTTTTACCTCTATTGATAAACAGGGAATAAAGCTAATTGAATCCTTAATGCACGAACATATTGTAGCGGGTGGGATGATTATTTTAACCTCTCACCACGATCTTGATTTACATGAAGTTGATGTACAAAAAATAAATTTATCCTTATGTCATTAATGTCTGCTTTTTTTGCCGTAATTCGGCGAGATTTAATTTTAGCTTTTCGCCGTCGGGCTGAGATTGCTAATCCTCTTTTTTTCTTTATTTTAGTGGTCACCTTATTTCCTTTAGGCGTTGGTGCAAACCCTAAGTTACTGCAAGCGATGGCGCCTGGTGTTATCTGGGTATCTGCGCTTCTAGCCGTGATGCTTTCTCTGGATAGCTTATTTCGTTCTGATTTTGATGATGGATCACTGGAACAGATGTTGTTAAGTTCTCATCCATTGACTGTTTTGGTGATGGCTAAAATTATTGCACATTGGCTGGTAACAGGCTTGCCTTTATTAGTTGTTGCGCCTTTATTAGCCATTTTTTTAGGCTTACCTGAACAAGCATTGGGAACTTTATTGCTTACCTTGGTCTTAGCTACGCCAGTTTTAAGTTTAATTGGCTCAATTGGGGTCTCTTTAACTGTTGGGCTAAGACGGGGCGGGATGATTATTTCTTTATTAGTGTTACCGCTTTATGTTCCCGTTTTAATTTTTGCTAGTAATGCTGTTGAGATGGCTGGAAACGGTTTGGCAGTTGATGCTCAAATCAATATTCTGGTTGCGATTTTTTTTATGTCTGCTGTATTGGCTCCTTTACCAGCGGCAGCTGCTTTAAAAATGAGTGTTAATTAATTTGTATTTTTTTGTAGAAGAAAGTTTTCTATTGTAATTTTTACCAACTTTTAAATTATTTATGTCCATCATTCCTGCACCTATCGTTCGTTTTTATCATCAAACCGCTTCGCCTCCTTTTTTTTATAGTTTAAGCAATAAATTACTTCCTTGGTTAACGGCTATTTTCCTAATGTTACTTGGCTATGGTTTATATGCTGGGTTGTACTTAGCTCCGACAGATTATCAGCAAGGCGATAGTTATCGAATTATCTATGTTCATGTACCTGCAGCTTGGATGTCTTTGTTTATTTATGTTGTGATGGCGGTTGCAGGTGCAATTTCACTTATTTGGCGAATGAAAATTGCTGATGTTGTACTAATCAGTAGTGCACCTATAGGGGCAAGTTTTACTTTTATTGCTTTAGTCACGGGTTCTTTGTGGGGAAAACCCATGTGGGGGACTTGGTGGGTATGGGATGCTCGTTTAACTTCTGAACTGATTTTATTATTTCTTTATTTAGGCGTTATCAGTCTTTATGGTGCGATTGAAGATAAACGAACGGCTTCTAGAGCAGTGGCTATTTTAGCCTTGGTGGGTGTCGTTAATATCCCTATCATTCACTATTCTGTGCAATGGTGGAATACTTTGCATCAAGGGCCAACGGTGACCAAAATGGATAAACCGTCTATTCATCTTGATATGTTGATTCCTTTGTTAGTGATGGCTACCGCTTTTAAATTTTATTATGCAATTGCCATGTTGCAAGTAGCTAAAGTTGAAATTTTATTGCGCGAACAAAATACCCAGTGGGTTAAAAAACTATTGGAGAAAAAATAATGAATAGCTTTGCTGAATTTTTAGCCATGGGTGGTTATGGCTTCTATGTATGGACATCTTATGCTATTTCATTTGTGGTTTTATTACTTAATGTCATTGTGCCTATGGCGCAAAGAAAACAATTATTACGTGAATTAGCCTTAAAACAAAAACGAGCTAAATAATGACCCCAGTTAGAAGACAACGACTTATTCTTATTTTATTAATGGTGGCAGGTGTTGCAACAGCCGCCACTTTTGCTTTAAAAGCCTTTAATGAAAATTTAATGTACTTTTTTTCAACTACTGAAGTTGCTGAAGGAAAAGCACCTAAAGACGCCAAGTTTAGGTTAGGTGGCATGGTGGTTGATGGCAGTATTTCAAGACCCAATAAGGGCATTATGGTCAGGTTTGACTTAACCGATTATGGTAAACAGGTGACTGTAGAATATTCAGGGATTTTGCCTGACTTGTTTAGAGAGGGGCAGGGCATTGTGGCCAATGGACGTTTAAATAGTGCAGGTGTATTTGTTGCTGAAGAAGTGTTGGCAAAACATGATGAAAATTATATGCCACCTGAAGTTGCTGAAAGTTTAAAGAAAACAAAAGCAGAGGCAGAACAACAATGATTGCAGAAATAGGTCATTTTTGTTTGATTATTGCTTTGTTTATGGCAATTATACAGGGTGTATTACCTATTATTGGTGCACACCGTTCAATTAACGGCTGGATTGCAGTGGCCAGACCTTCAGCCTATGGGCAGCTGTTATTCATGTCAATTGCATATGGTTGTTTAACGTATGCTTTTTTAGTGCATGACTTTTCAGTTGCCTATGTGGCTCATAACTCAAATACTGCATTACCGACACTTTACTTGGTCTCCGGTGTATGGGGCGCGCATGAAGGCTCTTTATTATTGTGGGCGTTAACTTTATCTATCTGGACAGGGTTATTAGCCTTTTTTAGTAAAAGTATTCCTGAAACGACTGTAGCTCGCGTTCTAGGAGTGTTGGGGCTTGTTGCTATCGGCTTTATTTTATTTTTATTATTAACATCAAATCCTTTTGATCGATTATTTCCCGCACCTTTAGAAGGGCGAGATTTAAATCCATTATTGCAAGACCCCGGCTTAGCCATTCACCCGCCTATGTTATATATGGGCTATGTGGGGTTTTCAGTTGCTTTTGCTTTTTCTATTGCTGCACTCTTAGAAGGCCGTTTAGATTCGGCCTGGGCAAGATGGTCCCGACCTTGGACTAATATGGCCTGGATGTTCTTGACTATCGGTATTGCCTTAGGGAGTTGGTGGGCTTATTACGAATTAGGTTGGGGCGGTTGGTGGTTTTGGGATCCTGTAGAAAATGCCTCGTTTATGCCCTGGTTAGTCGGTACTGCTTTAATTCATTCCTTAGCTGCGAGTGAAAAGCGAGGGGTCTTTAAAACCTGGACCGTATTGTTGGCTATTTTTTCTTTTTCTTTAAGTTTACTCGGCACATTCTTAGTACGGTCAGGTGTTTTAACCTCAGTACATGCATTTGCCAGTGACCCGACTCGTGGCTTATTTATTTTGATTTTTCTGGCTGTCGTGGTCGGTGGTTCTTTATTACTTTATGCCATTAGAGCGCCAAAAGTTAAAAGTAGTGTCTCTTTTGAATTAATTTCTAAGGAATCTGTTTTATTATTGAATAATGTTTTATTGGTGGTGACAGCCGCCAGTATCTTATTAGGTACGCTTTATCCTTTGGCTATTGATGCCTTAGGCATGGGGAAAATATCGGTAGGCCCTCCTTATTTTAATGCCGTGTTTATTCCATTGATGGCACCCTTGGCTTTTGCCGTGGGGATAGGTATGTTAATTCGTTGGAAGCGGGATGATATCAAAGCATTAAGTTGGCGTTTAAAAGGACTGGTCATTATAAGTCTAGGTTCTGGTTTTTTAATCCCTTTATTAATGCCTTTTTATTCATGGAGTGCTGGATTGGGAACAAGCTTGGCGTTATGGACAACGACCACTGTGGGTTTGTCATTTAAAGATCGCTTAGGACCGCAAGGCTTTAGTTGGCAGCGGATGACTAGTATTCCAGCAAGTTTTTATGGTATGACTGTTGCGCATTTAGGTATTGCTGTTTTCGTTATCGGTATCACCTTTACTTCTATTTATAGTATTGAAAAAGACGTGAAAATGGTACCAGGCGATAAGTTAGATATGGCTGGGTATATTTTTGAGTTTCATGGTGTGAAAATTACAGAAGGCCCTAACTATATTGCTAAAGAAGGTTCTTTAACGGTCAGTTATGATGGTAAACAAATTGCAACATTAGAACCGCAAAAAAGAGAATATCGAGTACAAAAAATGCCTATGACTGAAGCAGCAATAGATGCAGGGCTAGTCAGAGATTTATTTGTTGCGATTGGTGAGCCTTTAGATGATAACGGAGCCTGGAGTTTAAGGGTTTACTATAAATCGTTTATTCGCTGGATTTGGATGGGCGCTATGTTTATGGGTTTGGGTGGTTTAATTGCTGCAAGTGATAAGCGCTATCGTAAGGCTAATAAGGGGCAAGTGAATGCTTAAGTATTTAATGCCTTTAGTTTTGTTTGCAGTTATGGCCGTTTTTTTAGCGTTAGGGTTAAATTTAAATCCGCGTGATATTCCTTCGCCATTAATTGATCAGCCCGCACCTGATTTTGCTTTACCTGTTTTAGGTCAACCTGAGCGAACGCTTAATAAAACAGCGTTAATGGGGGATGTCTGGTTATTAAATGTGTGGGCCTCCTGGTGTGGCTCATGTCGAATTGAGCACCCAATCTTTAATCAATTAGCGAAAAAAAAATTGGTGACCATTGTCGGCTTAAATTATAAGGATGAAGCGCCCGCTGCAAAGCAATGGCTAGCTCAGCTGGGTAATCCATATAATATTAGTGTTATGGACCAAGAGGGTAGAACAGGGATAGATTACGGTGTCTATGGTGTTCCAGAAACCTTCGTTATCGATAAAAAAGGCATTATTCGATATAAACATACAGGCCCTGTTGAATATAGTGATATGCAAAACATATTGATCCCTCTAATTAAACAATTAAAGGCAGAAGCATCATGAAGATATTGAGAGTTTTTATCTTATTAATATTTTCATCTGTATGTTACGGAGCGGTTGAGTATAAAAAATTTGATACGCCTCAGCAGGAAGAGGTTTATAAAGTTTTAATTGAAGAGATACGGTGTTTAGTTTGTCAAAATCAGACCATTGCAGACTCAAATGCTGATTTAGCAAAAGATTTGCGTCGCCAAGTGTATGAAATGTTACAGCAAGGAAAAACTAAACAACAAATTGCTGATTTTATGACCCAGCGTTATGGTGATTTTGTTTTATATAACCCACCTTTTAAAGCAAAAACAGGCTTATTATGGATAGGCCCCATTGCATTCTTATTGATTGGATTAATAATGCTAGTTTTATTTACGCGTAAAAAGAAGGCGCTTGATAAGTGTGATGTTTCAGAGACAGATATGAAAGAATCAGCAGAGAAAAAGGCTAAAGTCAGAGCGTTACTAACAAAAGGTGATCAGTTATGAATGTAACTTATTGGATTGTCGTCTCTCTTTTATTAGCGATTGCTTTTGTTATTATCATTCCGCCTTTATGGAAAAAAAGAGAGATTCAAGCGGCTGATTCAGACCAGCGCAATATCAATATTGCGCAAGAGCGAGTTAAAGATTTAAAGCTACAGCTGCAAATAGGTGGGTTAAGCCAGCAGCAGTTTGAGGAACAGTATGCTGAATTAGAATTAACATTAGGTGATGATTTAGATATTGAACAAAATAGCAGTGAATCTTCATCTCAGGGGCGATGGGTGGTGCCTGTCATTGCACTTTGTGTTCCCTTATTTTCAGTATTTATTTATTTGTCATTAGGTGAACCTGATGCATTAGTTAAAGCTGAAATAAAACAGCCTCAGCAAACTAAGAGCGCAGGACAAGATATAAATGCAATGGTGGCTCAATTAGCTAAGCGTTTAAAACAAAACCCTGATAATGCAAAAGACTGGATTATGTTGGGGCGGTCTTTCAAATATTTAAAGCAATATCAATTAGCTGTTAATTCGTTTAAAAAAGCCCATGCTTTATTAGGTGATGAGCCTGAAGTGTTACTTCATTATGCAGATGCATTGGCGATGGTCAATGGTGGGCGGTTGGCAGGTAAGTCATCAGAGCTGATTTTTAAAGCATTAGAGAAATCACCTAATGATGTGACAGGGCTATGGTTAGCGGGTATGGCTAAAGCTGAGCAGCGAGAATTTTCTCAAGCCTTAGGTTATTGGCAAAAACTGGAAGGTATATTACCTTACGAGTCTGATTCGCATCAACAGGTTAAAAAGCTAATAAGCACAATAAAGAAAGAAATGTCTGGTGTTCAAGTGACTGAAAAATCAGCGGCTCCTGTGACTAAGGTTGCATCTGCAGTGAGTATTTCAGTTCAAGTAGATATAGCGACAGAAATTAAACAAAAAGTGAGTTTAGCTGATACTGTTTTTATTTATGCTAAAGCATTAACAGGCCCGCCGATGCCATTGGCTATTGTGCGTAAGCAAGTATCTGATTTACCTTTAACAGTCACTTTGGATGATGCAATGGCGATGATGCCGACTATGAAGTTATCTAGTTTTAAGGCTGTAAAAGTGATGGCCAGAGTGTCTAAATCTGGGTCAGCTATGCCGCAAAAAGGTGATTTTGTTGGGTCGTTAGACTTATCCGAATTGGCTGAAACGCAGTCTGTTATGATTGTGATTAACGAAAAAATATAACAGTAGCTTGCCGATAGTTACTGTAGGAATAAAACAGAATATGGACCAATCATTAAAATTTGATCTTGATTTAATACATCGCTATGACAAAGCAGGGCCGAGATATACTTCATATCCGACTGCATTAGAATTGCATGAAGGTTTTGCTGATAAAGAATATAAACAGCACATAGAAAAATCAAATGCTGCTGGAGGTCCTTTATCACTGTATTTTCATGTTCCTTTTTGTGACACCGTTTGTTTTTATTGTGCCTGCAATAAAATAATTACTAAAAATAGAAAGCATGCTGAGCCCTATTTAAATAACCTATTTAAAGAAATTGCTATGCAAGGGGAGCTATTTGATAAAACTCGAGTCGTTAATCAATTGCACTGGGGCGGCGGTACGCCAACCTTTTTAAGTTTTGAACAAATGAAGGGATTGATGGATAAAACCCGTGAGCATTTTCATTTAAGAGATGATGATAAAGGTGAGTACTCAATAGAGGTTGACCCTAGAGAAACTAATGATCAAACTATTGCTCAATTACGAGAACTGGGCTTTAACCGGATTAGTTTAGGTTTGCAGGATTTTAATCCAGCAGTCCAAAAAGCCGTTAATCGTATTCAGACAGAAGAACAAACCTTTGCCGTGTTAGAGGCAGCCAGAAAACATGGCTTTAGATCAACCAGTATTGATCTGATTTATGGATTGCCTTTGCAAACAGTTGAAACCTTTGCTGAAACCTTAGATAAGGTCTTGGCGGTTTCACCTGACCGTTTTTCAATTTTTAATTATGCCCATATGCCAGCCAGGTTTAAAACCCAGAGGCAAATAAATGATGCGGATATGCCAAGCCCTGAAGTTAAATTGGATATTTTGCAGATGATGGGCAATAAATTGATTGAAGCAGGGTATGTCTATATTGGTATGGATCATTTTGCTAAGCCTGATGATGAACTAGCTATTGCTCAGCGTGAAGGCCTGTTGTATCGAAATTTTCAAGGCTATTCTACGCATTCAGATTGTGATTTAGTCGGGATGGGGATTACTTCAATTGGGCGAGTAGGGGATGCTTATATTCAAAATGTAAAAACATTAGATGAATATGATGCACTGATTTCTAAAGATAAACTCCCTGTTTTTAAAGGGGTGGATTTAAACGAAGATGATAAATTACGTCGAGCAGTGATCACGCAGTTGATTTGTCATTTTGAGCTGGATTTTAGCAAAATAGAAAACCAATTTGATATTGTGTTTGCCGATTATTTTGTGACTGAACTAGCTAATTTACAGGTCATGCAAACGGATGGATTATTAACATTATCCAAACAAGCCATTCATGTACAAACAGCGGGGCGATTGCTGATAAGAAATATATGTATGATTTTTGACAAATACCTGGCTCAAAAGCAGCAACAATTTTCAAAAGTGATTTGATTGACTCGCAATTAATAGAGCCAATCGTTCGAGATTAATCATGGTCTGGTATAATCAGTTGATTTTTGATTAGGTAGATCACATGGCTAGCGATAGTTTTTCATCTCTTTCAATTTCTAGCGCGCAAATTGCCAATCTAGATTCATTAGAATACAAGGTAATGACGCCTATTCAGGCTCAAGGTTTGCCTCATGTCTTACAAGGTAAAGATCTTATAGCCAAAGCTAAAACAGGGAGTGGTAAAACAGCTGCCTTTGGTATTGGTTTATTAGAGAAAATTAACCCTCGCTTTTTTGGCGCGCAAGCTTTAATTCTATGTCCAACGCGTGAGTTAGCAGATCAAGTCGGGAAAGAACTGCGCAAACTAGCACGCTGCATTCCGAATATCAAAGTCGTATTGTTATGCGGCGGTAAACCCTTTCAATTCCAGAAAGCGTCTTTAGAGCATGGCGCGCACATTATTGTTGGGACTCCTGGGCGTATTCAAGACCATTTAAATAGAGAAACATTAGTGCTTGATGGCTTAAAAACATTAGTGCTGGATGAAGCGGATAGAATGCTGGATATGGGGTTCTCTGATGTGATTAATGAGATTATTGATCAAACCCCAGAAACGCGTCAAACCTTGCTTTTCTCAGCAACTTATCCTGATAGTATCAACAAAATGTGCCATTCAATTTTACGTGACCCTGTTACGGTAAGTGTAGAATCTGAGCATAATACTAACGTAATTGAGCAAGTCTTTTACAGTGTTAAAGAGCATCAGCGTAATGATATATTGTTAGCTTTATTTGAACATTATCAACCTGAAACAACGGTTGTATTTTGTCATACTAAAATACAATGTGATGAAGTCGCACGTTATCTTGATGGACATAATATTGAAGCATTGGCTATTCATGGTGACCTGGAACAGCGTGATAGAGACCAAGTGTTAATTCGTTTTGCCAATAAAAGCTGTTCTGTCTTGGTGGCAACCGATGTGGCTGCACGAGGGCTTGATATAAAATCTTTATCAGCCGTGATAAATTTTGAATTACCTCGTGATCCTGAAATCTATGTGCATCGTATTGGCCGAACGGGAAGGGCTGGTGAGAAAGGCATTGCGTTAAACCTGTTTATAAACTCTGAGAAAATGCGTGTTGAAGCGATTGAACAGTATCAGGATAAGCCTTGTCAAATTAAAGCCATTGATAGCCTAAACCGAGATGCTAAATTTAGTGTGCATCCAACAATGGCAACCTTACAAATTGATGTGGGGCGTAAAAATAAAATACGTCCTGGTGATATTTTAGGTGCGCTAACGGGTGATGCCGGTTTAAATGGGTCGCAGATTGGTAAAATCGATATTTTTGATATAGCCAGTTATATCGCAATTGACCGTATGGCATTACGCAAGGTGCTTGATTATTTTGCTAATGGAAAAATTAAAGGGAAATTAGTTCGCGCACGGATGATTAGTTAATTAGTTTTTTATCAAGAGCACGCCATCATAATTATGTTGGTGGCGTACTTGAGTTCAATAGAATAATTTAAGTATTAGACAATAATGAGTATAGAAAAACAGTTACAGGCACGTAGTGAATCAAAATGTGAATTATGTGCAGCAACAGATCATTTAAGTGTGTACGAAATCCCTCCCACATCAAATGGGAGTGCTGATGAGTCAGTACTTATTTGCCAGACCTGTCAGGAACAAATAGAAGACTCTGATAAAGTCGATTTACATCACTGGCACTGCCTAAATGATAGTATGTGGAGTCAGGTTCCAGCGGTACAAATAATGGCATGGCGGATGTTAACACGCTTAAGTGCTGAAGGCTGGGCTCAAGATTTACTGGATATGCTATATTTGGATGATGATGCCTTGGCGTGGGCAAAAGCGAGTGGTGAAGGCGAAAATGATGAAGATACCGTTAAACATCTTGATAGTAATGGCGCCTTATTAGCCGCTGGAGATACAGTCACTCTTATTAAAGACTTGAATGTTAAAGGCGGTGGTTTTACAGCAAAAAGAGGGACGGCTGTCAGAGGGATTTCTCTGGTTGCTGATAACCCTGAGCATATTGAGGGCCGAATCAGTGGGCAGCAAATTGTTATTTTGACAAAGTTTGTAAAGAAAACAAATTAATACTATTAATATTCCATTAAGTCAAAAACGTTTTTATTTAGGCAATGCCTTTTTGGATTGCATGTGAAAGTGGAGGGGAGGATATTATGGCTTTATTACCTCCCTCTATTAAAATAATCTTTTTCTAGTTGTTCTGAGTGTAATAAGGCTAAAAGGTACCGCCTGTTAATTTAAATGAGCGCGTGAATATGTCCAGTAAGCTCGACTACAACCCTCCGTTACTGACATCAGATAAAACTAAATTTAACTCTAATAAAATTATCCTGACTAGTTAGTTCTGGTTAAAATTAAATATAAAGGAAAAGCTATTGGAAACTTTTGCCCAATATAGTTATACGGCTGCCGCATCAGCCTACTTTTTATTACTTGTGCTGTTACTTTTAGATGTAAAAAAGAAGGCATTTGGATGGGCTGGCGTAGTTACTCTGCTAGTTAGTGTGATTTGGGCAGGGTATACAGTTTTTGTTTTGCAAAATGATTCTTTTTATATTCAAGATATTTTTGCTGTGGAAACATTACGCAATTTGGCGTGGTATTTCTTTCTTTGTATTTTGATTTCAAAACAACAGTTTGATGATCAATTTCATGTCGTTAGAAACTATTGGCAAGTACCTGTTGTCTTTGTAAGTATTCTTGCTGTTGTCCTCTTGGAGTTTTCTTCAGAATTACGTTACCCATTTCAGCAATTTATCGGGTTTGATTTTCGTCTTCATGTTCATATAGGTTTTTCGCTTATTGGCTTATTACTTGTTGAACAGTTTTATCGAAATGCTGTTCAAGAACAACGCTGGATGATTAAGTTTTTTTGTTTAGGATTGGCAGCTGTTTTTGTTATTGACTTTGTTCTTTACAGTAAATCTTTATTGTTTAAGGAATTGGATTTATTGTTGTGGGAAGTAAGAGGGCTGGTTAATGTCTTGATTGTTCCTTTACTTGCCGTTTCATTACATCGACTCAGTGAAGGCAAGGTGAAAATACAGGTTTCCAATAAATTAATATTTCATACCACTGTTCTGCTCGGCGCTGGGTTATATTTGTTAATTATGTCGTTAGCTGGTTACTATATAAAGATATATGGTGGTAATTGGGGAGCCATTGCACAAGTCAGTTTCATTTTTTTAGCCATTATATTGCTACTGGTTTTTTTTGTATCAGGCAAAATTCGAGCATTAGCCAAAGTCTATTTTAGTAAACACTTTTATCAACACCGGTATGACTATAGAGAGGAATGGATAAAGCTGAGTAAGAAAATTGCTGAACTTGATTCTCTGGATGATTTGTCGAGTTTAATTGTTAGAACTATGGCTAATATCGTTGACAGCACGGGAGGTGGCTTGTGGGTGAAAGACAGTAAAGGTAACTATTACCTTGCAGCGGAAATGAATTTAGATGAACATAATAAAAGAGTCGTGTCTAAAAATGAACCATTAATTGAATTTTTATCAAGCAAACCCTGGGTCGTTGATTTTGTCGAGTATTTTAATGATCCAGACATATATGCTGGATTATTGTTAGATCAATGGTATGCAGAATTAGAAGATATCTGGTTAATTATTCCTCTGTTTCAGAAAAATAGTCTGGATGGCTTTGTTGTTCTTACGCAGCCACGAGTTTCAAGGCAAATTGATTGGGAAGATCATGACTTGCTTAAAACAACGGGGATGCAATTAGCCAATGCTTTGGCATTGACACAAATAAGTGAAGATTTAAGTCGAGCAAGACAATTTGAAGCGTATAACCGTTTTTCTGCATTCTTAGTGCATGATTTAAAAAATCTGGTAGCGCAAATTTCTTTGATTGTTAAAAACTCTGAAAAACATAAGCGAAACCCTGAGTTTATAGATGACTCAATAGAAACACTGGAAAATGTTGTTAAAAAAATTGATTATTTGCTTGGGCAATTAAAAAAGGGAAATATCCAGGAAATGACTCAAATAAAAATTAATTTGGCAAAAATTATTGAGGATGTCTCGCTACAGCAATCATCAAATAAACCGACCGTTATAGTAACAATGGATGAGGACGAATATTGGTTTTTGGCGGAAAAAGAAAAAATGACAGCCATATTAGGGCACCTGGTGCAAAATGCTCAAGAGGCGACCGATGACATTGGGCTTGTTCAAATTGATGTGACAAAGATCGCTGGGACTATTATTATAAAAATTATTGATTCAGGCTGTGGGATGGATGAAAAATTTATTCAGCAGCGACTATTTAAGCCTTTTGATACGACTAAGGGAAATGCAGGGATGGGAATTGGCGTTTATGAAGCGCAAGAATATATTCTGCAACAATCAGGACATATTGAAGTCATCAGTACAGTGGGTGAAGGGACTGTGTTTAGTTTGTCTTTGCCAGAGGCTGATTCGTTGAGAAAAGAGTAATAGGAAAATCCTAAAATAAAGGTATAAGTTAAGATTATGGAATCGAAAAAAGTATTACTTATAGTAGAAGATGATCCTGGGCTACAGAAACAATTGAAATGGAGCTTTGAAGACTATCAAACTGTTATAGCGGGAGATAGAGATGAGGCTATAACTGCATTAAGACGGTTTATGCCCAGTGTTGTGACGCTTGATTTAGGTCTGCCACCCGACCCGACTAATGCAAGTGAAGGATTGGCAACATTAAAAGAAATTTTGCAGTTAGCTCCCTCAACAAAAGTGATTGTGGTGACAGGTAACGATGAGCGAGAGAATGCAATCAAGGCGGTTGCAATGGGCGCTTATGATTTTTATCAAAAACCTGTTGATATTGATGTATTGAGCCTGATTATTGCTAGGGCTTTTCAACTTGAGCAGCTGGAAAAAGAAAATCTATCATTACAAAAAAATACTGATGAGCCATTAAAAGGAATTATTGCTACCAGTGACGAAATGCAAAAATTATCCAGAATGATAGAAAAAGTTTCGCCAACTAATGCGACAATTTTGCTATTAGGCGAGAGTGGAACGGGTAAGGAAGTGCTAGCTAAAGCAATACATGGATTGAGTCGCAGAGCTAAAAAACCTTTTGTGGCGGTTAATTGCGCTGCAATTCCAGATAATTTATTAGAAAGTGAATTGTTTGGCTATGAAAAAGGGGCTTTTACCGGGGCGACCAAGCAGACTAAAGGTAAGATCGAATATGCTGAGGGCGGGACATTTTTTTTAGATGAGATCGGTGATTTACCTTTTTCTTTACAAGCCAAGTTATTAAGGTTTATCCAGGAACGTACCATTGAGCGCTTAGGGGGGAGAGGTGAGATTCCTGTCGATGTACGAATTATATGTGCAACACATCAGAATATTGGTAGTTTAATTGAAGACGGGTTGTTTAGGGAGGATTTATATTATCGAGTTAATGAAATAATTGTGGATATTCCACCACTAAGAAAAAGAGGTGGGGATGCCATTGTTATTGCAACTGCATTATTGAAGCGGTTTAGTGATGATAATGGAAAGAATATAAAAGGGTTTACTCAAGAGGCTGCACAATTGATAGAAAGTTATCCTTGGCCAGGCAATATTCGACAGTTAGAAAATAAAATTAAACGTGCAGTGATTATGGCAGATGATTCTATTTTGACTCGAGAGGATTTAGATTTGGATTTAGGGGAAGAAGAGCAAGAGATCCCTTTAAATTTAAAAAAAGTAAGAGAAATAGCTGAGACAAATGCAATAAAACGGGCGTTAGCGTATTCAAATAACCATGTTTCTAATGCCGCAAAATTATTGGGCGTTACACGACCTACACTTTATTCATTATTTACTAAGTACGGTATTGATGTTTAAGGAACCTCTGATCAAGTCCAATTATTTTTAGCTTGCTAAAACGGCCGATATTTTCCACGAAGATCGGCGCAATAGAATGACTATTACGGCTCACTTCGTGAAAAATAGCGACCGTTTTTTCTGTGCTAAATTCTAACCAACTTAATCAGAGGTTCCTTAAGGAACCTCTGATTAAGTTAGAAAATTTTCTGTAAAAGAAATTTTACTGATTTTTTTGAAATTTTCTCATTTTTCATTCTAAAACACCTTCTTTTTACCGCTATTTCCGTCCAAAACTCGATTT
>Ga0209395_1001914_pt1 | contig 28296 bp, 18 predicted proteins | sample GOMGulsemesocosm_3_FD_184635 | JGI IMG/M metagenome (GOLD analysis project Ga0209395, IMG submission 184635) | Methane-oxidizing microbial communities from mesocosms in the Gulf of Mexico - GOM9D Gulf of Mexico (SPAdes) (version 2) | ecosystem: Environmental > Aquatic > Marine > Cold seeps... | reverse complement strand
ACCATTTTATGTCAGATTATAAAGCAGGTCCATTTTTAGAACAAATTGAATTTCCACAAGACTTACGTGAGAAATTTGAGCTTGAAGATTTACCTCAAGTATCTGATGAAGTACGTCAATATATAGTGGATGTAATTTCTGCCATTGGAAACTCACATTTTGGTGCCAGTTTAGGAGTTGTTGAATTGACAGTTGCTTTACACTATGCATACAACACGCCAATCGACCAATTAGTTTGGGATGTAGGACATCAAGCTTATGGACATAAAATATTAACTGGTAGACGTTCCATTTTTCACACCAATAGAATTTATGGTGGAATGTCTGGTTTTCCCAAGCGTAGTGAGAGTGAATATGACACGTTTGGTGTTGGTCATTCATCTACTTCCATTTCTGGAGCATTAGGAATGGCTATGGCCAATCAATACAAAAAAGACGATAGAAAACACATTGCTGTCATAGGTGATGGGTCTATGACCGCAGGTTTAGCTTTTGAAGGCTTAAACAATGCTGGTTTTAATAAAGATTCAGACTTATTAGTTGTTTTAAACGACAACTGTATGTCAATTGATCCAAATGTTGGTGCGTTAAGAGAATATTTAACTGACATCACAACAAGTCATACGTACAACAAAGTTAAAGATGACGTGTGGTCATTATTAGGAAAAATATCGAAATTTGGCCCTAATGCACAAGTGTTAGCCACTAAAATTTCAACAGCATTAAAAGGTGGATTACTAAAAGATTCAAATTATTTTGAAAGCTTAAACCTAAGATATTTTGGACCAGTTGATGGACATGATGTCATTGGATTGGCAAAAATAATGGAAGATTTAAAAGATATTCCTGGTCCGAAATTATTACACGTATTAACTAAGAAAGGTAAAGGATACAAGCACTCGGAAGAGGGTAATCCTACACAATGGCACGCACCAGGCGTTTTTAATAAAGACACTGGAGAAATTATTAAAGTGGTTCCTAAGTCACCGCAACCCCCAAAATATCAAGAAGTTTTTGGTCATTCTATAGTTGAATTAGCTGAAAAAAATGATAAAATAATGGGGATAACACCGGCTATGCCATCTGGTTGTTCATTAAACATTATGATGAAAGCTATGCCAGATAGAGCATTTGATGTAGGAATTGCAGAACAACATGCCGTAACCGTATCAGCTGGAATGGCCACACAAGGCTTAGTTCCTTTTTGTAATATATATTCATCATTTATGCAGCGTGCTTATGATCAAGTATTGCATGATGTAGCTTTACAGAATTTAAATGTCGTATTTTGTTTAGATAGAGGTGGCGTTGTTGGTGCAGATGGTGCAACGCATCACGGCGCTTATGATATTGCTTTTATGCGTCATATTCCAAATATGATTGTAAGTTCACCAATGAATGAAGAAGAGTTACGAAACTTAATGTTTACTGCCCAATTACCAGATCAAGGTCCTTTTTCAATAAGATACCCTAGAGGATCAGGCGTAATGAAGCAATGGAAAACACCATTCAAAGAAATAAAAATTGGGACGGCAAGAAAAGTTAAGAACGGTAATGATGTGGCTTTTTTAACCATTGGGCCAATGGGTAACGAAACGGTTAAAGCATGTGAAGAATTAGAAACACAAGGCATTAATGCCGCTCATTATGACATGCGTTTTGCTAAACCTTTAGATGAAACTATTTTACATGAAGTATTCAGTAAATTTGATAAAATAATTACGGTTGAAGACGGTTGTTTAATGGGTGGAATGGGATCTGCTATCTTAGAATTTATGGGAGATAATAACTATCAAGCTAAAATAACTAGACTAGGAATTCCAGACAGATATTTGCAACATGGTACGCAAGCTGAATTATATAAAAACGCGTATTATGACAAAGATGCTATGATGGAAACTGCCATTAAAATGCTAGGTGATTCTAACGTTTCTAGCATAACCACGGTAGGCTAAACTATAAGTTGTATACTCTTCAAATATGTTGTATCTTTATTACCTATGAAACGACAAATACTACCAATTATTTTTCTAATATTTTCTATAATAAGTTGTAGAAAAGACAAATTTGAAGTTACTCAATTAGTTATTGGAGCTCACAATCCTGTGATCCTAACTCACCATGACACTACAATTGCTGGTGGTTACCAATATTGTGCGAAGTATAATTTAGATATTGATCAAGACGGAATTAATGATTTTATGATTGAAAGTGAAATCTGGGGCTCACCAGGTATGGGTATGCATCCTAGGTCACAAATAAAATCTTTACATAATAAAGCAGAATTTTTTGGTAACAACTATATAGACACTCTATTTTTAAATAAAGACACTATCTACTATCCTATTCTAGATAACATTATTAATGTATCCGTAGCAAACAATTATACTTGCCAAAGGCTCAATATAAATGATTCAATACTAAATTTACAATACGTAAATAGAATAATTACTTTAGAAAACAATGATATACTCAACATTAATGACTCATTTATTGTTGACACTCTTTTGCTAGGTAATGACAATCATACCCTTTATCAAGGCGAATTCACCAGCAACGATACCGTATATCATAACTATGAAAATTATTATGGAGATTGTTACAACTTCCCATTTGAACAAATTACTTACATTGGCATAAGACTTAACGAAACAGAATTAGGCTGGATTAAATTGGCCGTCTATGATAATTTTAAAGTTAATCTAATAGAAACAGCCATTACAAAGTAGGATAAAATGCATCTATTAAGTGTTCAATATTAGTTTCTTTTTCGTTTAATATAATTGAAATTATATCAAAACCCTGTCTAAGTCAATTTCATGTTCTTGAATGTAATCATTAGCGACTTTAATAATTGTTTTTTGTTTAGCTGGTGTTACTGTTTCTTCTGGTCTAGCTAAAAAACGACTCGCTCTGGTTTTTACTTCAACAATAATAAAAAGTCAAAAAAATTGATTACATCCCATTAAAATCAACTTAATCAATTATGTTTTATTCAAACAATCTGCTTGATTAACTAAAAATTATTCTATATTTGTTAGCAAACCTTATGAAAACTTTCCCATGTCAAATAAAACAATTCTAACATTATCTCTTTTAATTATAACTCAAATAATTAATGCTCAAGACAGTATCCCATTTGTAAGTTATGAGAAAATAATAAAAAACATACAAAGTTTTGAGGGAGAAGAACAAAATCACCAAGCATATTTAGAATTTGAAAAGTTAAATAAAAATGATTCAAGTTATATTCCTACTTCCATTTCAAAGAGTTATTATTTTATAAACGATCCTTTACAGGACACTACTAAATATGAATATGTTATAGATCTCTTAAATCAAGGTATAAATAATCCGGATATCATTGATAAACGAAACTACTTTATTAATAAAGGCGTGCTTTTAAACGAACAAAAACGTTATGAAGAATCTCTTGAAAATATTAATCAAGCTATACAACAATATCCAAACAACGCCGATTTAATTTATCGTAAAGCAATAATTTATGATGATCTAAAGAATTATGACATGGCTGCTAGTTTTTACAAAAAAGCGATTAAAAAAAACCCTTACCATTATAATTCTCATTTGAAACTAGGTAATTTATGTTATAGAAGTAACAAAATATCACAAGCATTACTTTGTTTTAATACATATCTTATTATTAATCCTGATAGTGAGGAGACCTCATTAAACGTATTATCATCTCTTAATAAAATAGTATCTCAACAAATTGATGCAGACGAACGTATTGAAGTAAATATATCTAAGGATGATGGTACATTTAATGAAATTGATCTATTAATCAATAATCAATTTGCAGTTGATAAAAAATACAAAATTTCAAATAAAATAAAGATTGCAGTAGTTAAACAAAATCATTTATTACTCAATCAGTTAAAAGAATATGAAGGTAATGATGGATTTTTCTCAAAAACGTATGTCCCATTTTATCGTTGGATTAACGAAAATAATTATTTTAATGATTTTACTTATTTAACGTGTTTTTCCAGTACAAATAAAAAATACAGAAAAATACTAGACGGGCAACTGAATAATGTAAAAGAATTTAATGGAATAATACTATCTAAAATAGAAACCTATTTTATAAGAAATCAAGGTGGAAAAGAATTCTTTATAGATAAAAAATTAAAGGGTAAAGGAGACTTAGAAAATAATACGGTTGTTGGTGATTGGGAAATATACTCTTATTTAAACAACCTTGAAAGTAAAGGTGAGTTTAACTTAGAAGGTAAACGTACAGGTAAATGGCTTTCCTATTACAATAATGGTAACATTAGAGAAGAAGAACATTATAGCGCTGGTGAATTAAATGGAACCTATTTAGCGTATTATTTAAACGGTCAACTTCAGTACAAAATTGATTATAAAGACGGTCAATTAAATGGTACGTACGAACAATATAATAAATTTGGCGCATTGGAGACAATTAAAACCTTTACTGACGATAAATTGAATGGTAGGTACATTACCTATCACAATTTAGGAGAAAAGCACATAGCATATGACCTGAATTACAAAGATGGACAATTAGAAGGGAAACTTAGTAAATATTATGTTACAGGACAATTAGAAAGAGAAATACTCTACGTTCAAGGCGAAAAAGAAGGCGTAGAAAAGGAATACCATCTTAATGGACAATTATATTCTGAATTAACCTATGAAAAAGGTATAGCTACAGGTAAATTCACGGCATATTATCCTACAGGTAGTAAAAGTTTAGAAGGGAATTATGAAGAAGGAAACAGAACAGGTTCGTGGCAATGGTATTTTGAAGATGGTACTTTAAATAATGAGGGAAATTATAAAAAAGGACAATTAAACGGTTTATATAAAGCTTATGATTTGGATGGTAAGCAGAACTATATTTATGAATATCGAAAAGGAGATTTATACGCCTATTCGTTTTATGATAAACAAGGAAATTTAATTCATAATGCAGATAAAAAAAGTGGTAACCTAAATTATTTATCTTACAATCCTAATGGAACTAAAAAAACTGAGGGAATATATAGTATTAAAGGAGGTAAAGAAGGCAAATGGAAATTTTATAACGAGTATGGTATTTTAAATTCTATAGGCGAGTATAAAGAGAATATGTTAAATGGTAAAACAACATATTACTTTGATAACGGAGATGAAGAAATTATTAGATACTATAAAGAAGATACGGCTACAGGTTATTATATAAAAAACTATCAGTGGAAAGGAATAGCATCCCAAGGTTGGTTGAAAAATGGTAAAACACAAGGTGTTTGGAAGAATTATTATATTAACAATAAAGTAGAAGAGGAAACTTATTATAACAATGATAATATTCAAGGCGAAGAGTTAACTTACGGTGTAAACGGAGAAATAATAGTTAAAAGCTATTACAAAAATGGAAAGTTGACTCTGGAAAAATTTTACTTAAAAGGAGTTTGTTATGACAGTATTTCAAGAGATTTCACAACAAAAAATAATATTGAATCTCATTATACAAATGGAAAACCTCAGCATAGCTATACTTACGCCTACGGTGTAAGAAATGGACCTTATACATATTATTCACCTGAGGGTACAATTTTGATAAAAGGAGAATATCTCTCAGGAGAAAGACAAGGCGAATGGCTATGGTACCACAAGAATGGCAAACTAAAATCAAAATTTACTTATTTGTATGGACAAAAGCATGGAGAATGTTTTAATTATTATGATAATGGACAAGTAGAAGAAACATTAATTTACGTGCTAAATAATTTAATAGGTGAAAATAAAGAGTACAGTAAAGAGGGTAAACTTACAATGACCACACCTTATAAATATGGCGTGGTAGATGGTAAAAAATATTTTTACAGTGAAGAGGGTGAATTACAACTGATTAGATTTTATAATAATGGAATAATTGTAGGTTATAGTTATTTAAATGAAAATGGAGAAGAACTTCCAATGATTTCAGTAAACAATGGGACAGCAAAAATCACTTCATACTACGATAACGGAAATATAGCTAGACAAATGGAATTGGTTAATGGTACATTTGAAAACGACTATAAAATATATTATTACTCAGGGCAAGTGCAACGCACAAGTTTCAATAAAAATGGAATTGATGAAGGCGCCTATAAAACATATTACGCTAACGGACAACTTAAAAAAAATTGCAATTACTTACATGACGTACTTGATGGGAAATATTTAGAATATTATGACAACGGAAAACTAAAAAAAGAAACAGATTATGTATTAGGCCAAAAGCATGGTACTCAAATCCACTACTCAATTACCGGTGAAATTATTGAACAAAAAAACTACGATAACGATAGACTCATTTTTAAATAAAAAATAAAATGTCGAACCATAATAAATACGCTTTTTTGTGTCATATTATATTAACTGTTTTTTTTGTTTCATCATCTGTAGCACAACAATCAGATGAACATAAACGATACCTAAACAAATATAAAGGTGAAAATTTTGTACAAACCACTTGTGAGAACATTATTCATATTGATATTAAAAATAATGAATTAGTGGTTAAAGAAAACCATCAAACAAATGATTTTTTTTTAACCGAAACTGCAAAGTATAATAGTGAGCAAAAAATATATACCTCAGATTTTTTTGAATTAAATAAAATTAAAGCTAGAGCTTTTAATTATCGAGATGGTAAATATAAAATCAAAGAAGTTAAAGACTTTAGAGAAAAAGATGAAACAGGTGGACCATCTTTTCATGATGATTTAAAATCAATAAATTTCAATTATTCAGGATTGTCAGCAGGATCCAAGACTTATTTAAATTATGAAAAAACAATAAATAATCCCAGGTTTTTAAACAGTTATTATTTTGGTAATTTTTATCCTATAGAACATTACAAACTAAAAATTGTTGCGCATAAGAATATAAAATTGGAATTTAAAAAAATGAATATGGATACCTTAAATGTATCTTTTAAAACCTATGAAAAAAACAATAAAAATATTTACGAATGGGAGTTGAAAAATATTGATAGTTATAAAAATAACAATAACGCGCAACCTGCAAGTTATAGGCTACCACACCTAATTCCTATTATAAATTATTATCACGTAAAAGAAGATACCACCTATGTGTTAAACAGTACTAAAGATTTATATCAATGGTATGCATCACTAATAACAAATGTTAATAAAGAAAAGTGTGATACCGACCTCAAAATATTGGTTGACTCAATAACAAAAAACTCCACAACTAATCTTCAGAAAGTAACTGAAATATACTACTGGACGCAAAAAAACATTAAATATATTGCATTTGAAGATGGTTTAGGAGGTTTTATCCCTAGAAATGCAAATGATGTGTTCAAAAAGAAATACGGGGACTGTAAAGACAATTCAAGTATCTTAAAAGCAATGCTAGAAGTTGCAAACATTAAGGGTTACCTTACCTGGATTGGAACAAGGGATATTCCTTATAAATATGAGGAAGTGTATTCACCAGTGGTAGATAACCACATGATATTGACTTATTTTGAAGATGAAAAACCTTATTTTTTAGACGCCACAGGACGCTATCATAGTCTATATACACCCACCTCTTTTATTCAAGGAAAGCAAGCTTTAGTAGAAGTTGACAGCCTCAATTATAAAATAGTTAATGTCCCTATTCTAAATGAAACTATTAATAAGAAAATAGATTCTGTTGATTTACATTTAGACGGAACAAAACTCAAAGGAAAAGGAACAGTAACTTACGGAGGATATGAAAAAATTAATATGTTTTATAGTCTTGAACGTTTAAGAAATGAACAAGATTATAAAAGTTTTTTTAAACATCAATTACAAAAAGGAAACAATAACTTTTTAATAGATAGCTTAACTTATACACATAAATTTAACTATGATAAAGATTTTTCTGTAGCTTATTTTTTTGAATTAAATAAATATGTACACCACATAAAAGATGAGATATATATCAACATGAATTTAAGTCAACGTGATATTGCTCAATTAGAATTGACACCTCCGTTTGAAAATAGTGTAGAGTATACACATAAATATACAGGCAACTACTCCTTTAAATTTCAGATCCCCAAAGGGTATGACATTAAAAGCTTACCTAAAAACTTAACTATTAGCAACCCTTTATGTCATATCACAATTGAGTACACTGTAAGTAACAATACTATTTACTACACCCATGATATACAAACCAAGTTTTTAATATTAACCATTGATCAACAACAACAAATTTATAACCTATTAGAAACAGTCCGTAAGAAGTATAGTGAAATAATAGTACTAAAAAAACAATCAAAATGATAAAGCAAATTTATTTTTTATTTTTCACAGTATTAACTTTTAATTTTGCTGTCAAAGCTCAAGATAATGAACAATTAAAAGGTTACAATTGGAATGAACAACCTAATTACACACAGTATAATAATGATAGTGAGGAAATAATAGGCGTAAAGGATAAACAAATAGTTGATTTCGAATATGATGATGTTGGACGATTAGTGCTTTATAAATTACTACATAAAGCTTATATTTTAAATTCAGATGAACAAATTGAAAACTATAACAAACTTTATTTACCGTATACTTCATCTGAAGAGGATTTAAAAGTAATACAAGCAAGAGTTATTAAAAAAAATGGGGATATAATTAAATTAGATAAAAATAAATTATTGACAGCCAAAGATGAAGAATCAGGGCGAGAATATAAATATTATGCTTTTGAAGGCGTAGATAAAGGAAGTGTCATTGAGTATTTTTATATAATAAAAACATCTGTAGAATGTTCAGGAACTAAAGAAAGTCCTCAAAAAACCTTTACCAATAATAATTATTCTTTTGATTTGTACGCGCCTAATAATTTAATATTTAAAACAAAAAGTTACAATGCTTTAGCTCCGGTAATTTTAGATACAGCCGTTCTAGATAAAAACCGTTGGTTTTTAAACATAGATAAAGTAGACAAGTTAGAGACAGAAATAATATCGGCGTATCACGCCAATAAACAATTTTTAATCTATAAATTAGATAAAAACAAGGCTAATAATCGTTATGAAATATCATCTTACAGTAAAACTGCTAAAAACATTTACGCTAATTTATATACGCCATTAAGTAAATCAATTTTGAATAAAGTAAAGAAAATGATGAGCAATACATCATATAAAAAAGAAAGTACTGACCTACAAAAAATACGTAGAATTGAAGATTATATTAAAGCAAATATTTATACTGTTGATTATAATACTAATGAATTATCTGACATACAAAAAATATTAATAACTAAAACAGCTTCTCATACAGGCATAATGAAATTATTTATTGCTGTTTTTAAAATATTAGAAGTAAACGCACAAGTTGTCCTAACATCTAATAGAATGAATCTTAAATTTGATAAAGATTTTGAAGCATCTAATTTTTTAAATGAATACCTTTTTTATTTTCCTAAAGAAAAAACATACATGTCGCCAACAAGTATTGTTAGTCGTATAGGATTTCCAAGCTCAAACTTCACTAATAACTACGGGCTTTTTATTAAGGAAGTAAATATCAATAATTTTAAAACAGCTGTAGCTAAAATAAAATTTATTAAACCGTTAGATTACACCAAAAGTTACGATAACATAAGTGCAGTTGTCAAATTAAATGAAAATGACATAAAAAAATCTTTGGTTAATTATGTAAGGAAAATAGGTGGATACACGGCTATGAATATTCAACCATTAATGAACTTGTATAAAGAAGAGGATAAGAAAGAAATTATAGATGACTATGTTAAGTACCTAACGGACGACATGACAGTTCTAAAACAAGAAATAACTTATGATGATGCTAAATATTTTGGAATAGAACCACTTACGGCTAAATTTGATTTTCACCTAGATCCTTTTATAGAATCAGCAGGAGAACAGTATATTTTAAAAATAGGTAAATTAATAGGACCTCAATCTGAAATGTACCAAGAAAAAAAGCGTGTTCTACCGATAGAAAATAATAATACAAGAAGCTATCATAGACTAATAAAAATAGAACTTCCTTCTAATTATGAAATTAAAAATTTAGACGATATAAATATTAATTATCAACACAAAAATAGCGAAACACAGGAAATGATTATGGGGTTTAAATCATCATACGTTTTAGAGAATAATATTCTAACCATAACCGTAGATGAATATTATAGTTTGATAGAAGTACCTTTAGAATTGTTTGAAAGTTATAGAAAGATTATTAATAGTGCTGCTGATTTCAATAATGTATCCTTACTCGTTGAAAAAAAATAATTCTGATTTTTTGTTTATTCGAATAAGAAGAAAATAACCTTATTCAAATTACTTACATTGGCATAAGACTTAACGAAACAAAATTAGGCTGGGTTAAATTGGCCGTCTATGATAATTTTAAAGTTAATCTAATAGAAACAGCCATTACAAAGTAGGATAAAATGCATCTATTAAGTGTTCAATATTAGTTTCTTTTTCGTTTAATATAATTGAAATTATATCAAAACGCGTGTCTAGGTCAATTTCATGTTCTTGAATGTAATCATTAGCGACTTTAATAATTGTTTTTTGTTTAGCCGGTGTTACTGTTTCTTCTGGTCCAGCTAAAAAACGACTCGCTCTGGTTTTTACTTCAATAATAATCAATGTGTTTTCGAACTCGGCTACGATATCAATTTCGTTACGTTTAAATCTGTAATTTCTGGTTAAAATTTTATATCCTTTTTTAACCAAGTAGTTGAACGCTAATTTCTCTCCCTTATTTCCCAAGTCATTGTGATCAGCCATGCTATGTTTTTATGACAAATATACAATCATTTTTAATAGATTAAAACTTAACTCATTATGAGAATAAATGTAAAATAATAGGATTTAAATATTTGAAATTAGTACCTTGTAATAACTCCTATAAAAAAGACTATGCGTTTAACCAACCTTGACATTACCAAAATATTATTTTTAGACATTGAAACCGTACCTGAAGTTTATAAATTTGATAACTTAGATGATACTACAGCTGATTTATATTTAAAAAAGAACAAGTACCTACAAGAACGTGATAACTTATCTAATGATGAAGTATACGAACGTGCAGGAGTTTTTGCAGAGTTTGGTAAAATTGTCTGCATTTCAGTTGGTGTAGTTAGAACAAATGCCTTGGGTGAAAATACCATGAACATGAAATCCTTTTTTGGCCATGACGAAGCGAAATTATTACAAGAATTTGCTGACATGCTTAAAGCGTCTTACAATACACCAAAACATTCTATGTGTGGACATAATGCTAAAGAGTTTGATTTTCCGTTCTTAGCCCGTAGAATGCTTTTAAATGGGATTAATATTCCCAATATTTTAGATATAGCTGGTAAAAAACCATGGGAAGTTAATTTATTAGACACCATGGAATTATGGAAATTTGGTGATTATAAACATTACACCTCCATTGCCTTACTGTGTCACATCTTTAAAGTACCTACACCTAAAGACGACATATCTGGAGCAGATGTAGCAAGAGTATATTATGAAGATGATGATATTGAACGTATCGCCATCTATTGTGAAAAAGACGTCATTGCCTTAATACAATTATTTCTAAAATTCAGAAATCAAGGATTGATTAAGGAAGAAAATATTGGGTAACTATTAAGTCAATCCAAGGTATACTCTATGTACTCTACTCGAAATTAAACTAATAACTTCATACTGTATAGTATGTAATACATTTGCCATTTTAGAAACTGAATTGTGTTCCCCAAAAATTTGAACCCTATCCCCTACTTTACAATCTAAGTTAGAAATATCAACCATACACATGTCCATGCAAACATTTCCAATGATTGGCGACATTTGTCCATTGATAACAAAACTCCAATTACCATTACCCAATTCTCGCCTTAATCCATCTGCATAACCAACTGGAACTATAGCAATTGTCATATCAGTATCAGCAATAAATGATCGACCGTATCCAACAGAACTTCCATTAGAGATTCGTTTTATTTGTGAGATTTGAGTTTCAAATGACAATACAGTCTCTAAACTATCTTGGTAATTATTCATCAAACCATACATCCCAATACCTAACCGAACCATGTCAAAATGTGAATTCGGATAATTTAATGTGCCTGCTGAATTTGCAATATGCTCTACAAATGAGTAGCCTAAATTAGTTTTTAATCTATTCGAAAAGTCTTTAAATGTACTTATCTGATGTTCTGTAAATTTGGTTTCAGTTAAATCGTCAGCTACAGATAAGTGTGAAAAAACTGATTTTACATATACCTCAGGTTGAGCATTCAAATGCGCCATTAATTCATTCAAATCATCTTCCACAAACCCCAACCTATTCATTCCAGTATCCAATTTTAAATGAATAGGATAAGAATTAATATTCTTTCTAATTAAAGCACTAATAAATTCATCCAGAATCTCTAAACTATATATTGAAGGCTCTAACTCATGGTCAATAATATCATTAAACGCATCAGCTTCAGGATTCATTACAATAATCGGTGTACTAATATCATTATTTCTTAAAACAACCCCTTCATCAGTGTACGCTACACCGAAATAATTTACGTGTTGCGTTTCTAAAAATTGTGCAATTTGAACAATACCCCCACCGTAACTTTGTGCTTTTACCATGGCTAAAATTAACGTCTCTTTATTTAGCTTAGTTCTATAAAAATCTAAATTATTACGGATGGCAGGTAAATTAATCGTTAACTTAGTAATGTGTTTTTTAGCTAAATACTTTGTAACTATTTTTTCCAATTTAGCATTTCTTGCACCAGTAATTAAAATATTAGAATTATTGAATCGTACATTGTCATCAATAAAAGATTTTACATTCAAATAATTAGCTTGAATTTTTGTTAACTTAACAGTTTTCTCACCTATTAAAATTATTTTATCAATAGCTTCTGAATTTAATAATTCAATTGAACTATTAGATAAAGTAGTACCCTCTTTTGGCGCAATAATAATAATTTTAGTTCGCTTATTTCGTTCAGATATTTTATTTAAATAGTTAACCCCGATTTCTAAAGATTTATCATCTAAGGTATACACATCATTTATAATAATATTACCATTTACCCCCTGCATGCGCTCCATACGCATAGATATGGGAGGTAACTTTGTTAACTGCTTTAATACTTCAGGTTTATCCAAACCTAAATGCATAGCTGTTTTGAAAACCAAATTAGCGTTTCGGATTGAAGCTAAATCTGTGAATGGAATATCAAGATTAATTAGCTCATCACCATTTTGTATTAATGTATTTACATTATCAAACAGTTTGAACTTTTCTATCCTTTTATGCTCTATACTAGTAAAGTTTTCTTGGTGTGCATCTCCTAATTCAGTGAATACGCCAATAGTTGGCTTAATAATACCCTCTAACCGTTGCATTTCATTATTATGTGAAATTCCAGCTTCAAAAATAGCAAGCGTATGACTACTATTTAACTCAAAAACAGACAATGCCACACCCAACTGAGAATTATAACTTTTAGGGCTACGGCAAATATTAAATTTAGATTTTAACGTATGAAACAACCATTCTTTTACCGTTGTTTTTCCATTACTACCCGTAATTCCAATTACTGGAATATTAAATTGTTGACGGTAGTGTTTTGCAATTAATTGTAGCGCTACTACTGTATCTTTAACAATTAACTGACTTGACTTTAATTGGTTTTGCTCCCTTTCTACTAAAACTGTCCCTCCACTTTTACTCACAAAACTTTCACAAAACTCATGTCCATCAATAGCATACCCTTTTAAAGCGACAAACAGTGTATTTTGATTAATAATGGGACGTCTACTATCAATTACAATTCGGTCTACAATGCGAGTTTCATCACCAATGATTAGCCCATTTGTAATTTCTGCCAATTGTTTTAACGTGTAATTCAATTTCATAGCTTAAAAGTATGAAATATTTAATTGGCAACCCAGATAACGATACGAAATGTACATTTTGTTTATTATTTGCAAAATAGCACCCATAAAAAAACCACTCACATTAAATGTGAATGGTTTCAATATTTTTAAATTATGGCTTAGTGACCAGCTTCGGCTTCTTCTAACCCCTTTTCAAGAGCATCTTTAAACATGTCATTCATTCCTTCTTCTGTAAATCCAGCTTCTTCAAAAGCAGCTTCTAATCTACTAGCTTGGTAAAAGCTAATACCTACAGCAGCAATGCCTAAAACAATACCTACTACGGCCATTGAGTTTTTTACATTAACTTTTTTAGCTTGCATAAAACCTACAACCCCTAATACAGCACCAATTACACCTAAAGTTACACCAATTGTAAAAATAGATAAAATAATTGCTACGATTCCAACAACCATTGCTGCAATTCCTAATCCTTTTCCTGGTGTACTTCCACCTGCTACTTGTTCACTCATAATTCTATATTTTTTAGTTAATTTCAACAATTATAACTATAATTAATGAGATATCAAAGCATTACGAATTAACGATTCATATCTTTATTAAACCAATTAAGGTTGGAATTTGACCGGTTTACCATCTTTTCTTACTTCAACCCCCTCTTTAAATTGCTTCTCTACAACTTTTCTGCCTCTTTTGTCATATAATACCATTTTACCATCTTTCACACCATCTTTATACTCAATTTTAGAAGTTACTTTATAAGGTCTCCATTTATATTTAGTGGTCATTCCATTCATTCTACCGTCTTTATACTCGATAGTCTGCATAGCTTTTGTTCCACCTGGGAAGTAATATGACCATACCCCTTCTTCTTTTCCGTTTTTATACGTCCCATCATGAGTTTTACCACCATCCTTTTGAGAATACCAAGTCCATTTACCATGCTTGACACTTTCTGGCACCTTACGTTTAGCATAAGGACCAAATTTTATGTGCTTTTTATAATCTATCACCTTATAAGATCCTTCTTCTAATAATCTTCCTTTTAAAGAGTACGTTTTCCATACGCCAGTTTTAAGTGCATTTTTATACTCACCTTCTATGTGTAATTTCTCTTTTTTATAATAAGACTTCCAAAGTCCGTTTAAAGATCCTAAATCGAAATGAGCTTCATTTTTAATTTGACCAGTTTCGTAATATTGTTTCCAATCCCCATCTTCTTTACCGTTAAGAAATTGACCATCTTTTAATAATTTACCATTCTCCCACCACGTCTTCCAACTTCCATGTTTTAAATCTGCACTGTAATTTCCTTCTTTCCATTTAGAACCATCTCTATAATAAAAATTCCATTTACCTTCTCGTTGACCAGCTTTATAAAACCCTTCATTCTTTTTATTAATGGTATCTCCTGCAAACCAATACGTCCATTTTCCATCTTGTAAATCATTAACAAAATCACCTTCCATATCAACCGTTCCAATATTAGTAAACCATTTCCAGTGTCCAGACTTTTTTCCATTTTCGTATTGCCCTTTAGTTTTAGTAGAACCATTATCATAATTCTTGATATATGCTCCATCTAACTTTCCATTATCAAATGTCATTACTCTATCCAACTCTCCTGTATAATACCAAAAAAACCATCTACCATCCTTAATTCCGTTTGTATAATTACCTTTAACTAAACGTAATCCACGTACATTTTGTTCAACAAACTCACCATTTTTTAAACCATCTTTGTAACTATATTTTTCATTAATCACATTATTAGAAAATGCTAAATACGTCTCTCCATTACCTTTAGTAACAGTTTGAGCGCTATCAATTGTCCAATAATTTTGTAAAAAAACGACACTATCCTCATAGGTTTCTTCTTTCTCATGATATCCGGTAGGGTAATAGGTCTTCCAAACGTCAACCTTTCTACCCATTTTATAGGTACCTTCTGATTGAAGGTTTTTATTTAAATGCCATCCTTTATAAATACTGTCTTGAACACCCATTTGAAAATAAGCCAAACTTTTAATGTTACCATTAAAATAATAATTAATCACTTCACCATTTAACGTTCCTTTTTGGTAATTTCTAATCTCTACTAATACTCCCTTTTTGTTCCAGTAATTCCACTTACCTTGTTTAAGTGTAGTTTCTCCGGTAAAATCGTCTGCATAAAAATACCCCCTACTTTCTAGTTGAGTTTTTGCAAAGTCATAATAATTGGTTTGTAATTTTGGCTTTACTCTTTTTTGAGCAAAAATAGAAGTTACGGACAGTAACATCATCAATAAAGTAATCGTAATTTTCATGAGTTGATTTTAATTATAACAAAAAAAAGAATTAGGGTTACATGGTTTCCATGCCTTGTAAGATTCCTTTAAATAAGAATACGGCTCCAATACAAACTAAAATAATACCTAAAACTCTATTTATGATGTTCATCCAAGCTGGAGTTAATACATTTTTAAGTTTTTTAGCACCGAATATTTTAAATATGTCAATAGTAAAAAAGGTTACTAATATTAATGTAATGTACAAAACTACAGTTGAGTCTGCAGAACAAAACGACAGTTTTTCTTTACCTCTCAATATCCCAACCATTCCAAACCAATAGAATAATAGACCTGGATTCACGGCATTTAAGAAAAAGCCTTTTAAAACTGTTCCAAAATAATTGTTGGTTTTTAAATCTTTAGCCTGAGTTTTTCGTTTCTTTCGTTTCTTTTTTATAGTTAAATAGCCAAATATGATAAACACAATTCCTCCTACAATATGTAACCAATAAATATGTTCACTAGTTTTGAAATCTGCCACTTGACTAACAAATACATAAGCAATTGAAATATACATTAAATCACTTAACAAAATTCCTAAATCTAGAAACAATGCTGCTTTTATTCCTTTTTTAATACTCGTTTCAAGTAATACAAAAAAAATAGGACCGAGCATAATACTCAGTAACAATCCTAAACCAACACCTGTAGCTAAAAAATTTATCACAATTAAGATTTAATTTATGCAAACAAAAATACAAATAGTTAAATGGTATTCAACTAAATTTATGATGATTTTACTCACAATGTAATGTCAAGATCAATTAAAATTGGACAATGATCACTGTGTACAGCTTCAGACAGAATAATAGAGCGCTTAAGCTTTGAGCGTAAACCTTCAGTAATAAAGTGATAATCAATACGCCACCCCAAATTCTTACCTCTTGCTCCAGCACGGTATGTCCACCAAGTATAGTTATGAGGTTCATCATTCACAGCTCTGAAACTATCAACAAAACCACTTGCTAAAAAGTTAGTTACCCATTCACGTTCCACAGGCTTAAAACCTGACGTATCTTTATTTCGCTTAGGATTATGAATATCAATAGATGTATGACAAATATTAACATCACCTGATATTAATAAATTAGGTCTTGTTAATTTTAATTCGTTAATGTAATTTTGAAATTGGTCTAAAAAATCCATTTTATATTCCTGACGCAAATCACCACTTGACCCAGAAGGGAAATAACAACTTAGCACAGAAAAGTCACCATAGTCAGCTCTAATAATTCTTCCTTCAGAATCGATTTTTTCAATACCACAACCATACTCGATATGATCAGGTTCTGATTTAGTTAAAATAGCCACCGAACTATACCCTTTTTTCTCAGCCGAAAACCAATACGATTTATAGCCAGCATCTTCAAAAATAGACAAATCCAATTGTGCTTTATGTGCTTTAGTTTCTTGTAAACAAATCACATCTGGATCAACAGTTTTGACCCATCCCATCCAGTCTTTTTTAAGTGCTGCACGAATACCATTAACGTTATAAGAAATTATTTTTGCCATTACTTGATTATTTTGTAAAATTGAAGATTATAAATAGTACTATACACTAGATAGCCCAAATATAATAATAATATGAGAGAGTCTTGAAGCGATAATTTAATTAATTTGAGTTCACTTATATTTTTAATAAAGCGATTTAAACTATAATTTGATAATCAGACATTTTAAAATAAACGAATAACATCTACATGTTTATCACACTCTATAAATGGGTCAAAAAATATAAAAAATAACTATCTTGGCTCTAAAAATAAATAAACTATGTTAAAACTTAAGTCTACAATCGTGTTTGCACTTTCATTATTTCTTATTACTTCTTGTGCAAGTGAGGAAGATAATGGAGTTAAAGGAGAGGGAAGTGTTATTAGTATTGTAAAGCCAGTAGAATCATTTAATAGATTAAAAATTGAGGGGGTCTTTAATGTTTTTTTGAATCAAGACGACACTGAAAAAGTAAGAATTGAGGCAGAACAAAACATCTTAGATTTAATTGAAGTATATAATGACGGAAAAACTTTAATCATTGATTATGATACAAAAGGTGCAGTAAGCAAATCTGAAAATGTAAACTTATACATAACAATAGAAGACTTGAAAGAGTTAGATTTGGAAATTGTTGGAAATGTTAAAACTAAAAACTCATTAGATTTATCCAAGTTTTTATTAACTAATAACTCTGTAGGTAATGTCGATTTTTCGTTGTTAAGTAAGAAGTTTACTATTATCAATAATTCAGTTGGCGATTTAAATCTATTTGGTTTAGTAGACAAGTTCACTTTAGATAATAATTCGGTTGGAAATGTTAATGCTTACCCATTAACTGCTGAAAAAGTAATAATAGAAAATAATTCAGTTGGAAACATTATGGTAAACGCCAATTATAGTATAGAAATTGAAAATAATGGTGTTGGAAACATTACGTATAAGGGAAATCCAGAAAAAAGAAGCATAGAAAATAATGCACTTGGTTCCGTACAAGAAAAAAAGTAAACCTTTTCAGTCAATTTTATAATTTTTTACGGATAAAAAGAGTCAAAACCACTCTTTTTGTCTAGTTTAAAAAAATAATATCAATTAAAAAAAGCCAATGTATCTTATGATATCATTGGCTTTTTTGCATTTACAAAACCTGCATTAAATAAAAATATAGTACTATGTATTGCATAGTACTATATTTTTTACATACCTTTGTCTCAGAAATAATTATCAAATGAAAGTAGAAAACACCAAAGCACAAATGCGAAAAGGTATTTTAGAATACTGCATCCTAACCGTGCTTTCCAAAAAAGAAGCCTACCCGTCTGAAATCATAACCGATTTGAAAGCCGCAAAACTAATTGTAGTTGAAGGTACATTATACCCCTTGTTAACTCGATTAAAAAATGCAGGACTTTTACAATACAATTGGGTTGAATCTGCATCTGGTCCACCAAGAAAATATTACTCATTAACAGAACTAGGAAAAGAATTTAATTTAGAATTAAAACATACTTGGAATGAACTTTACACAGCTGTAAATCTAATTTCTAAAAAATAACGACATGAATAAAACAATTTCAATTAACATAGCAGGTTTCGTCTTTAACATTGAAGAACAAGCTTATGAAAAATTAAATCACTATTTGTCAGCCATAAAAAGTAATTTTCATGATGAATCAGAGCGTGACGAAATAATGGAAGATATTGAGGCAAGGATAGCTGAATTATTCCAAGAAAAATTATCTAATAGAAAAGAAGTAATAGTGGAATCAGATGTGGAATTAATCATTGATGTCATGGGAAGGCCTGAGGATTATTTATCAGAAGAAGAACCTATTCACCAAGAATCTACTAAAGAAGAAACACTTACTGAGGAGGAAAAAAATTGGTATAACTATTCTAAATCGAAACGTTTATACCGTGACGAAACAGATGCAGTTGTTGGCGGTGTTTGTTCTGGACTCGCCTATTACGTAAATATTGATCCTATTTTAATCAGAATTGCTTTTGTCATTTTAACTCTAGCTGGTGGTTCAGGTGTATTGCTATACGTCATTCTTTGGATTGTTATTCCAAGTGCAAAAACCACTGCAGAATTTTTAGAAATGAAAGGAGAACCAGTCACCTTAGATTCTATTAAAGACCACATTAAAGATGCACGAAATAATATTATTGAAAGTACAAAGGGTGCGAAAAAAAGCATTAAAAGTGCAGTTGATAAAGGCGTAAGAGCAGGTTCAAAAATAGGTAAAATTTTAAGTAAAGTTTTAGGGATTGGATTTGTACTTTTCGGTGTTTTTTTATTAATCGTTTTATTTATAATACTATTTGGAGGAACAGGCATATTTCCAATGTTTGGGTCAGAACACATTGAAGACATACCCACTCTATTAAGTGTTATATATCCTGACGGAAGAATACCCTACTTTTTTGTTACCGTTGCTATAGTTGGCTTAATACCCCTAATTTCATTAATAATGACTGGTATTAAAATGCTTTTAGGTATAAGAGTAAAGTATAAAAAAGTAAGTTTAATTTTTGGACTAATTTGGGTAATTGGGTTAGCTGGGTTAATACTCATTAACATTGATTTAGGCATGAAGTTTAAAGAGCGCGTTGAAATTGATTATGAAGTAACTACAAAAGATACCACTTCAAACATCCTATACATTGATGTGGCAAAAGATGAAATTTTCTCGAATCATATTGAATTTAATGACGTTATTAATTTTGCCGAATTAGTGAAGGTAAACAATGATGCTGTTTACTTAGGGTTTCCAAAAATAGACATTACATACACTACAGACACGTCAGATTTTGTAATCGTTTTACACAAAGAAAGTAATGGCTATTCAAATAAAGATGCTATTCAAAGGGCTGAAAAAATAGAGTATAATTTAAATATAGACCAAAATAAATTATTACTAGCTCCCTACTTCAAAATAAACAAAAATGACAAATACCGTGGACAGACAGTTATAGTAGAAATCCAAATACCGAAAGGAAAAACGATACAACTTGGAAACAATATTGATAGAATTTTAGTAGATGTTGAGAACAACTATTATAAATACAGTCAAAATTACGCAGGTACATCATGGGCGCTAGACGACTATAACGATTTAACTTGCACTGGATGTGATAGCCAAAAGAGAATTCATCAATATACTGGTCCTGGAGCAGATGGTTTGGAGACGTTAGATAAACTAGAAGAAAGATTGGAAGATGTAATTGAATAAAAACAGAATGAATTACTCATAATATGAAAAGCAAAGGTGTAAATCATCTTTGCTTTTTTTATATCCATACTTTTATCAATTAAACATATACAATAACCCTAACTGCACTATTAAAAGACCATCCACTAACCCGGAAAAGAACAACTCTGGTTGCGTTTTTTTACTTTGAAATAAGATAAAAATTGCACTTGGTATAAAAATCCAGATTCCCGTATTAAACGAAATTAGGTACTGCAATAGTATTTGACTGAAGATCATCAAGCCAATTGATACATAGACTGCCCATTTAACGCCTATTAGTTGAGGAATTGTTTTTTTAGACTTTTCATCCAAATCTATATCCCTAATATCAAAAGGAATTGTGATGGAAACAATAAATGTAAATAGTGCTAATGCAATTAAAAACGTATTCCAATTAACTTCAATTAAATCACTTAGTATTGTTGGTATTAAGACACAAACTAATACCCAAACAACTGCAATTAAATAGATTTTAATCCCTGGCACATCTCTTAAATTATACCCTTTAAGAAACGGAATTTTCCACACATAAAAAAACGATATTACACCGCTAATGATAAACAATCCCCAAACACTTTCAATAAACAAGAATGTGAAATATAATGTAGCTATCAAAGCAATAAACGTCAACATATACACCAATTTTTTATGAGTTAAAATCCATTCTACCCTATCGCCAGATAGATTGATTTTAAGATGGATTTTAAGAAGTCTTTGAAAGTTATAGGTAAATAATGTAGATGAAAACACGAACCCTAACACATTTAAATTAGGCGATTCATTAGTGATCATATAAAAATTTAAAGTCAATGCCACTGCACCCAACGCAATCCATACATTCAAATAGACAATATATTTAATAAACTTAATAATGGCTATTAAATTCTAATAAATGAATAGCACAAAAAAGTGAGTCACTAAAAAACAGGTTCATAGAATGAATTTTAACACAAAAATAAGGAAAATTACTTAAATTTTATCATTTCCAATAAAGCTGATTTAATTCATTCTTAAATCCCATTAATAATATTTATATTTGCGTTCTATAAAATTATAAACTATGATATTTGCAGATAGACATATAGGATTAAGTAAGAGTGAGCAAAAAGAAATGCTAGCTGAAATTGGTGTATCATCTATTGATGAGTTAGTTGACAAAACTGTACCAAGTCAAATTAGATTAAAGTCTGGATTGAAATTAGATCCTGCTATGTCTGAAACTGAATATTTGAACCATGCTAAAGCATTGGCTTCAAAAAACAAAGTTTATAATTCTTACATTGGTAAGGGATATTATGAAACAATTGTTCCTCCAGTAATTTTAAGAAACATTTTTGAAAATCCAGGTTGGTATACAGCTTACACACCTTACCAAGCTGAAATTTCACAAGGTCGTTTAGAAGCCCTGTTAAACTTCCAAACTATGGTATTGGATTTAACAAAAATGGAATTAGCTAACGCATCTCTACTAGATGAAGCTTCTGCAGCAGCAGAAGCTATGATTATGTTTTATAATTCCAGAACAAGAGCACAGAAAAAAGAAGGAATAGTTAAATTCTTTATTTCTGATAAAGCCTTTCCTCAAACTATTGATGTAGTTGTTGGACATGCTGAAAATTTAGAAATTGATTTAGTGATTGGTGATATTAATACATTTGATTTTTCAAAAGATTATTTTGGTGCCATCATTCAATATCCTGATGCTGAAGGAAAAGTAAATAACTTAGAATCATTTATTACAAAAGCACACGACAACGAAATTAAAGTTGCTGTAGGTGCAGATATCATGTCATTAGTTATTTTAAAAGCGCCTGGTGATTTAGGCGCTGATGCCGTATTTGGAACTACGCAACGTTTTGGTGTACCAATGGGATTCGGTGGGCCACATGCTGCATATTTTGCAACTAAAGAAGAATACAAAAGAAATATTCCTGGTAGAATCATAGGTGTTTCTGTTGATGCTGATGGTAACAGAGCTTTAAGAATGGCTTTACAAACTAGAGAGCAACACATTAAACGAGATAAAGCTACATCAAACATTTGTACTGCACAAGCCCTTTTAGCTGTAATGGCAGGGATGTATGCCGTATATCACGGACCAAAATACTTAAAGCAAATTGCAGTTGATATTCATTTAAAAGCTGTTTTTGTTTCTAAAGAGTTATCTAAATTAGGATTCACAATTAAACATGATTCTTTCTTTGATACAATCGCGGTTGAATTACCAACTGGAATTAACGCTGAAATTGTTGAAAACACAGCAGCCGAGAATGAAATTAACATTAACATATTAAACGATACGACAATTACAATTGCTTTAGATGAGAACAAATCAACTGAAGCTATTCAAAATTTACTAAACGTATTTGCTGAGATCGCTGGTTCTTCAGAAATTACAATTAAAGCTGGCCAATGGAACTCTTCAGAGCCTGTATTAACTAAAGAACTACATAGAACAGATGCTATTTTAAGTCATCCGGTATTTAATTCATACCACACTGAGACTAAAATGATGCGTTACATCAAAAAATTAGAAAATAAAGATTTATCATTAGTTCACTCAATGATTGCTTTAGGATCTTGTACAATGAAATTAAATGCTGCGGCAGAATTAATTCCATTATCATGGCCAGAATTTAATAACATTCACCCATTTGCTCCTCAAAATCAAACTGAAGGTTATTTAGAAATGATTGACGGTTTGTCAAAAGATTTATGTGAAATCACTGGATTTGCAGGAATGTCATTACAACCAAATTCAGGAGCTACAGGTGAGTATGCTGGATTAATGGTTATTAAAGCATACCACATGGACAATGGAGACACTGAACGTAATATTTGTTTAATTCCAAGTTCTGCTCATGGAACTAACCCTGCTTCTGCTGTAATGGCAGGAATGAAAGTGGTGGTTGTAAAATCTGATGAGCAAGGAAATGTTTTAGTAGAAGATTTAAAAGAAAAAGCTGAAAAGTATAAAGATACGTTATCAGCAATAATGATTACTTACCCGTCTACACACGGAATTTATGAGGAATCTATTATTGAAATCACATCTATTATTCACGATAATGGAGGGCAAGTTTATATGGACGGTGCCAATATGAATGCACAGGTTGGTTTAACTAACCCTGGAAATATTGGAGCTGATGTGTGCCACTTAAACTTACACAAAACGTTTGCTATACCTCACGGTGGTGGTGGACCAGGTGTTGGACCAATTGGAGTAGCTAAACATTTAGTACCATTTTTACCAGGAAATGTAAACGTGAACCATGTAGGTGGAGACAAAGCTATTAATGCAGTATCTGGCGCACCATTTGGAAGTGGTTTAATTTTAACTATTTCTTACGCTTACATTAAAATGCTTGGCGCAAAAGGATTAACTGAATCAACTAAAAATGCAATTTTAAATGCCAACTATTTAAAATCTAAAATAGGAGCTCATTACCCAATTTTATTCTCGGGTAAAAACGGAACAGTAGCTCACGAAATGATTGCTGATTGTAGAGGGTTTAAAAAAGATACAGGAGTTGAAGTTGCTGATATAGCAAAACGTTTAATTGATTATGGATTTCACGCACCTACGGTATCATTCCCGGTTGCAGGAACTTTAATGATTGAACCAACTGAAAGTGAAGATAAGGCTGAATTAGACAGATTTATTGAAGCAATGATATGCATTAGAGCAGAAATTGAAGCGATTAAAACGGATGATTTAGACCAAGATAATAACTTGTTAAAAAATGCCCCTCACACGGCAGCATTAGCTACTTCTGACGAATGGAATTTACCATACTCAAGAAAACAAGCAGTTTATCCTACTTCTTATTTAGACAATGCCAAATACTGGGTACCAGTTAGACGTGTTGATAATGCGCATGGAGATAGAAACTTAATTTGTGCTTGTATCCCTATAGAAGCTTACGCAGAAGAGAACGCATAACAAAAAAACAGAATACTAAAAACCCCGATTTAAGCTAAATTAAATCGGGGTTTTTTATAACTAAATTTTCACAATCAAAATAACCCTGTTCGCAACAAAATAAGTGTACAAGCTACTTCATAATCAATATTTGATTTTGACAATAGATCATAAAATTCATCATTTTCAGTTCCAGGGTTAAAAATTACACGCTTTGGTTTTAACTCCAAAATATAATCATAACACTCTTTTTGTCTAGTCGCATTTAAGTACAGTGTCACTGTATCAATCTCCACATTGCTTGGAACGACTTTATTCTTATCTGTTTCAATTTCAACTCCATTTACAAAACCACTTCTCAACCCTAAAGCATATATATTATGATGAAACTCTGTCAGCATATTTATTGCAATATTTGAAAATCGCACGGGCTTTAAGCTTGCCCCAATTACTAATACATTCATATAAGTAAAGATAATAATTAAATTTATAGTAGCATAATTTGTTTTCAGGACATTCGGGCCAATTTTTCATTAAAGTTTTATAAATTTGTTTACCATCAGTACGTTTTATAATGCGCTAATAAAATCGCATTTATAAACTCTACTGCCATAAAAATAAATTAACAAAAGCTACTATTTCAATCACTAACGCAAATGCAAGATTTAAAAATCACCACAATTCAAACTGACATTATTTGGGAAAATAGTATAGAAAATAGGAATAGGTATGGCACAGAATATCTATCAAAATTGACACTTGGAGAAACGGATTTAATTTTATTCCCAGAGCTATTTACAACAGGGTTCACTATGAATACTAAAGCATATTCAGAACAAATGGATGGCCCTACAATAAAATGGATGCAAACTTGGGCAAAAAAATTAAACACTCAAATTGGTGGTAGCATAATCATCAAGGAAAATGACAATTACTATAATCGTTTTCTCATAGTTTCCCACAAAGGGGTGGAAAGCTTTTATGATAAAAACCACTTATTTAGAATGGGTGATGAAAATAATCATTTTACTAAAGGTGAAAACCGTGTAATACATACACTCAAAGGATGGAAACTACTATTACAAATTTGTTATGATTTGCGATTTCCTGTATTTTCAAGAAATCAAACTATACTCCAAAAAAAAGAATATGACGCAGTACTGTATGTTGCTAATTGGCCAGAAGTTCGTTCAGAAATTTGGAGTACATTATTAAAAGCTAGAGCGATAGAAAACCAAGCCTACTGTATTGGTCTTAACAGAGTTGGAAATGATACTCACCATATATCACATTCTGGAAACTCCGCAATGACTTCACCCTGGGGAGAAACAACACAATTAAAACCAAACCAAGAAGAGACTGCTACCTTTACATTGAAAAGATCAATTCTAAACGACATTAATATAAAGTTTCCAGCATATTTAGATGCAAACGCATTTAATTTGACCGATAAATAAACTATTCATACACTTTATGTTAGAATTTATGACATTGAAGTTGATGTTCACTATATATTTAGTAACTTTAACGGTAATAATTTAAAAAACGATAAAATGAAAAAAGTTTACTTATTTTCTCTTTCAGTTTTTGCTATGAGTGTTTTAAACGCCCAACAAGCACCAACTATGGAGAATATGCCTGCAATGCCAGCGTCAAAAACGTTAAAAGTTGAAGGTAATCGTCCAACGGTACAAAACCAAAACAGAGCTGCTGGTGATGTTGTTTGGCAAGATGAATTTGATGATGCAGGATTATGGACATCATCAGGAATTGATGCAAATGGAAACGGTTGGGAAATTGTAAATGACGCAACTGGTTGGTATTTTGGTGGTGACGGTGCATTGGGATTAACTGGAGATTTTGCTGCATTAACTTGCCCTGCAACTGGAGCTCCAGCTTCAGGAGAACAAACCATGACATTTAACAATACAATTGATTTAACTGGAGTACCTTCTCCAATATTCACTTTTGACCAATCTGGTGCTAGATTCGTTACACTTCAAGCTGTTGAAGTAAGTATCAATGGTGGTGTTAACTGGACAGAAGTTGGAAACAATGATGATCACGCTCCATTAACAGATGCAGCAGGATCTGTTTATGCTGAACCAGAAAACAGACAGTATACTTTAGCATCTGCTATTGCTGTTGACCCTTCAAACGTAACAGTACGTTTCAGATGGGATGGTGCACAAAATGGACCAAACTTCAACTATATTGACTACGGATGGTTCGTTGATAATTTAAAAATTATTGAAGGATATACTGACAATCTTGTACATGAGAGTATGTATTTAGGTGATATCGTAAATTCTTATGAATACACTAAAATTCCACAAACTCAAGGAGGTATGTTAACAGTACAATCCGCTTTAGGAAACTTAGGGTCTAATACACCATCAAATGTTGTTGCTAATGTTACTGTTACTGATGCTTCAAATGCAACTGTATTTACAGGAGCTGGTGGAACATTATCAGGAGCTTTAGCTATTGGAGATCAAGATACAATTACTTATGTAACTACTTTAGATATGTCAACATTAGCTGTTGGTGTTTATACTGTAACTACTACTATTGAATCTGACGTAACTGATCAAGATTTAACTAATGATGTTTTAGTTAAAACGTTTGAAATTACAGATTACACTTATAGTCACTTTAATGAAGCTTCAACAGGTTTAACGCCACGTAACCCTGGTCAACCAAGTTATGATGAAGGAGATCCTTATACTGAATATGAATTTGCTTCAATATTTGAAATTAATGCTAATCAAGTATTAGAAGGTATTGACTTTTATATTGCTACTCGAACTGAAAACTTATCTAACAACACACTTCCAACAACAACAGATTGGGATGTTTCAATTAAGGTATATGAAGAAAATGGTGATTTTGCAAACCCAACTACAATAGGACAATATGATTACCATATGGCTAATCGTACAATCGGTGATTGGAATACTTTCAGCTTTTCTAACCCTATAGGTACTTCTGTTTCAAATGGAGCAATTAACTTAGAAGCTGGTAAACAATATAGAATTAGTATTTACTGCCCAAGTAATGGTGTATTATGGGGATTAGGTGAATTAACAGATCCTGATTATTCTAGTGTTAGAAATGAAAACGGCGGTGGCTGGTTTGGATTAACTTCTGAATTAGCTTTAGAATTAAACTTTGATCCAACTGTATCTATTGAAGATAACAATGAATTAAACAACTTAAGCGTTTCTCAAAACGTTCCTAATCCATTTAACGGAGAAACTGTAGTATCTTATAACTTAAATGAAGCTTCAAACGTTTCATTACAAATTATGGATGTAACAGGTAAAGTTATTTCTACAATCAATGAAGGAACTCAAGCTGCTGGTGCTCACAACATTT
>Ga0209395_1001912_pt1 | contig 28307 bp, 25 predicted proteins | sample GOMGulsemesocosm_3_FD_184635 | JGI IMG/M metagenome (GOLD analysis project Ga0209395, IMG submission 184635) | Methane-oxidizing microbial communities from mesocosms in the Gulf of Mexico - GOM9D Gulf of Mexico (SPAdes) (version 2) | ecosystem: Environmental > Aquatic > Marine > Cold seeps... | reverse complement strand
TACAACTGCGCTTATTTTTTGCGGTTATCGCTTCTTTCTCATTAACTATTTTTGATTCTAAATTTGATTCATTTTCAAATGTACGTGTCTATTTAAATACCGCGGTATCACCACTCATTTATGCGGCTGATATACCCAGTGAAATGCTGAAAGGTGTATCCAATACCGTTGTTACTCGCCGAGATTTGAAAAAACAAGTTCAAGAACAGCGAGACAAACTATTTATTCAACAAGTTCAGCTGCTTGAATTTAAGCACTTAAAAGAAGAAAATAAACGCCTACGAGCTTTACTTAACTCACCTGTACATGCCGACCAGCGTAAATTAGTGGCTGAGATTATTACCGTGAATTCGGATCCTTTTTCCTTGCAAGTGGTAATTAACAAGGGGGCGGTAGACGGTACTTATATTGGTCAACCGATATTAAATGAACAAGGTGTTGTTGGCCAGATAGTCGATGTGTCCGCTACATACAGTCGTGTATTACTGATTACTGATATTACGCACGGTATTCCGGTCCGAGTTCAGCGTAATGACATCCGTGCGATTGCCAATGGGAGCGGTGAATTAAACAGTCTTACGCTACCTTATGTCCCCCATAGTACCGATATTCAAGTTGGCGATGTGTTAGTTACCTCTGGTCTTGGTGGTGTATTCCCTGAAGGCTATCCGGTCGCTACGATCACCGATTTCACTTATCAAATGGGCCAACCTTATGCGCAAGTTGAAGCAAAACCGATTGTGGCATTAGAACGGATCCGCTATGTATTACTTATTTGGGATGATAAAGAAAATACAGCTGAAAATAATAATGTTAAATCGATGACAAACGCAGACAAGGAAGGAACATTATGACATATGCTAACGGTCGTTTTAAAATCATCCTGACTTTAATCATCGCGTTATTACTCACGGTATTACCTGTACCAGAGCCTTTAAATAACTTTCGTCCTGATTGGCTGTTTTTGGTATTAGGTTATTGGTGTATGGCACTGCCATATCGCGTGAATATTGGTTATGCGTGGATCACGGGATTAATGCTCGATCTATTATTAGGTGCGCCACTCGGTATTCATTCTTTAGCGCTGTCAATTGTCATCTATATTATAGTGATGAATCATCGTTTGATCCGGAATCTATCATTGTGGCAACAAGCGTTAGTTGTAGGCTTTTTAGCGGGCTTAAACAAGTTGGTGGTATTTTGGGCTGAAAAATTACTTTTTGACATAACAATAACACCTATGTACTTATGGTCAATCCTAACCACAATGTTAATATGGCCATGGATATTCTTGATTTTACGTAAAATTCGCCGTCAGTTTGCTATTAGTTAGTGGGCATAAGATAGCTTAATCGTGCAGAAGATAATAAGATGAAACAGATAAATATGTACTTAGCATCACAGTCGCCGCGTCGCCGTGAATTACTGACGCAAATTGGTGTCGAATTTTCGGTGTTAGCCGTTGATGTTGAAGAGCAGCAACAATCGGGCGAACTTGCTGCTGATTATGTTGCTCGATTAGCACGCGATAAAGCCCAAGCTGGTACTGTGGTTATAGAAAATGCTAACGCTAACGCCGCGCAGGCAAACACTAACACAGCTGCTGAATATTTAGTGTTAGGTGCTGATACCATCGTGGTATATGCCGGACAAGTGTTAGAAAAACCGGTTGATGAAGCAGATTCGAAACGTATGTTGAGTTTATTATCGGGTCATGAACATGAAGTGATGACCGCTGTTGCACTTGCCGATACCAGTCGTTGTTGGGTTGAAGTTGTGACTACTCAGGTACAGTTTCGAGAAATATCCACCACTGAAATGCATGATTACTGGTGCACCGGTGAACCCGCCGATAAAGCGGGTAGTTATGCGATCCAAGGTATTGCAGGTAAATTTGTTAGCCATATTAGCGGCAGTTATAGCGCTGTTGTTGGCTTACCGTTAATGCAAACAGAGCAGTTAATTCAAGCCTTTAAGGCAGAACAGAATAAGTAATGAAGGGCTAAATAATATGGGTCTAACGACAGAGTTATTAGTAAATGTTACCCCGAGCGAAACTCGTGTTGCCTTGATTGAAAATGGCATATTACAAGAAATACATGTAGAACGTGAAGCGAAACGTGGCATCGTGGGTAATATCTATAAAGGTAAAGTAAGTCGGGTATTACCGGGCATGCAGGCTGCATTTATTGATATTGGTCTTGATAAAGCGGCATTTTTACATGCGTCAGATATTGTCCCGCATACAGAGTGTGTTGCCGCGGGTGAAAAAAAGCATTTTAAAGTCGCAGATATTTCTCAGCTGGTGCGTCAAGGCCAGGATATCACAGTACAAGTGGTGAAAGATCCGATGGGTACTAAAGGTGCGCGTCTCACCACCGATATTACGTTACCCTCTCGCTATTTGGTCTTTATGCCGGGCAGTTCTCATGTGGGTGTCTCACAACGTATTGATTGTGAAGAAGAGCGTGATCGCTTAAAACGTGTTACCGAAGCCCAGATTGATGAATTGGGTGGTTATATCATTCGTACGGCAGCAGATGGTGTCCGTGATAAAGAAATCGAACAAGACATTGCTTACTTAAAACGTTTATGGACCAAAGTGCTACAACGTCAGAAAAGTAATCCAAGTGCGAGTATGTTGTATCAGGATCCATCATTAGCATTCCGTATTATTCGTGATTTTGTTGGTTCGCCATTGGATAAAATTCGAGTCGATTCTCGTCTTGCTTATACTGAGTTATGTGAATTCACGGAATCCTATGTGCCTGAGTTAGTCAGCTCATTAGAGCTCTATACGGGTGAGCGTCCTATTTTTGAAATGTACGATGTTGAAAATGAATCGCAGCGTGCTTTAGAGCGTAAAGTCACTTTAAAATCAGGTGGTTATTTAATCATTGATCAGACGGAAGCGATGACGACGATTGATATTAATACTGGTGCTTTTGTCGGTCATCGAAACCTTGAAGATACTATTTTTAATACCAATGTTGAATCAACCCAAGCGATTGCACGACAACTGAGATTACGTAATCTGGGTGGCATTATCATTATCGATTTTATTGATATGCAAAGTTCTGAGCATCGCCGCCGGGTGATGGAATGTTTAGAGGCCGCATTAAGTCATGATCGCGCTAAAACGAATACTCATGATTTCTCGGCGTTAGGATTAGTCGAAATGACCCGTAAACGTACCCGTGAATCATTAGAACACGTGCTATGTTCGGATTGTCCAACGTGTGATGGCCGTGGTTCAGTGAAAACAGTTGAAACGGTATGTTATGAAATCTTCCGTGAAGTAACCCGTGTTAATCGTGCTTATGATGCGGATCAGTTTAACGTTTATGCCTCTGTCGCTGTTGCTGAGTATATTGAAAAAGAAGAGTCACACAGTATTGCTGAATTGGAATTGTTTATGGGTAAGCAGGTAAAGATAAAGCCTGAACCGTTATATTTGCAAGAGCAATTTGATGTGGTAATGATGTAGCGTGACAGCGAAACGAAATTGGCTAAGAAGGTGTGGTAAAGCATGCCTCTATACTTTCGCCTGCTTAGCTGTTTTCTCTGCAGTCTCAATTAGCCTATTACGGGCGAGTTTACCTTACCTGAATCAATATCATGATCGGGTTATTGATTGGTTGGTGGCGGATCAATCGGTAAGTATTGAAGTAGAAAGTATTGATGCGGGCTGGTATAAATTCGGCCCGGTATTAATTATTAATACTTTAGGCGTTAAGTTTGATGAGTCATTGCCGTATGACTTTGACGTTGAGCGCATCAAGATCAGTATTGATTTTTGGAATAGTTTATTAGAGCGGAAATTACTACTCAATAATCTAATTTTAGATGGAGCCCAGATCAAGCTTCCGATCTCTCCCTTCGAACGCTCCGCGGAACAAGAAACTAATCTTGCCACTCCTGAATTAACCCGCTTACTGGATGTGTTTTTTCGTCAGCTCAAAAATTTCGAATTAACCAATAGTAACTTACGGGTATTAACGCCTGCAGGTGAAGAAAAAGTTATTCATATCCGTGAATTTGCTTGGTTAAATCAAGGTCGTCGCCACCGTGGAGACGGTTGGGCATACATTAATGATGATATTGCCGATAATAATTTACGCATCATGGTCGATGTGACGAGTGCCAAAAATGATTTAACCAATGTCAGTGGTCAAGTGTATGTTCAGGCAGAGAACATGAGTTTGTCTAATTGGTTTGAAAAAGTATTGTTTAAGCGCGAAGGCTTAAAACAAGGCGTATTAAGCTTCGAAAGTTGGATTGATATTGTCAATAATAAACCGACATCGGCATTATTACAATTACAGCCTTCAACCTTCACTTGGCAAAATGAAACTCGACAACAAAGTTTGAATATCTGGGGTGGTTATTTACAATGGCAATTAACCGATTCTGGGTGGCAATTAGACAGTCATGATTTGGCGCTGGTTACCAATGGTATTATGTGGCCGCAACTTGATATACAAGTCAGACAGCAAAAAGGTGAAATACTTGCCGCTGTAAATCAACTTGAACTGTCTAACTTGGCACCTATGGTGGCCCTGTCCCGTCATGTTGATGAAGCCTTGTTTAAAGATCTTAAAACCCTATATCCACACGGTTTAGTCCATGATATTAAGGTTAAAGTACCACTGCAAGACTGGACTCAGTTAAGCTATCAATTGAAGGTTGATGGTTTACAGCTACAAAGTTGGCAGGGTTTTCCTAGTATTGAGAATGCCGATATTGCACTAACGGGTAGTTTAGAGGCTGGCAAGGTCAGCATTGATATGACTGATGCGGAATTAGATCTTAGCCACCACTTAGAGCATTCTATTCGGGTTAATCAATTTTCGACAGACTTTATCTGGCGTCGTTACAGTAATACAGAAAATGTTGATAGCAAGAATGGCAGTGGTATTGAGATCATCGCCGATAAAATTACCCTTGATACTCCAGAGCTTGTCCTCGACAGTCAATTTTTATTAGATATCCCCACTAACGCTAATGCTTTTTTAAGCCTTGCAGGTGATCTTAAATTACGTGATGCCAGTAAAGCATTTTATTACTACCCAAGCGAATATATGGGTGAAGCATTAATTGATTATCTTCGTGGTGCATTAAAACAAGGCTATGCCGATAATGGCCAATTGTTGTGGTTTGGTGAATTTGCTAATTATCCTTATCGTAATGGCGATGGAATATTCCAAACTAAGCTGAATGTCGTTGATGCTGTGTTTGCTTTTGATCCACAATGGCCAAGCGTAACAGACTTAGAACTTGAGTTATTATTTAAAAACGATGATTTATTTATGTCATCCCGAAAAGGTAACTTGGATCAAGTCACGATCTCTCGTGTGGACTTGCAACTGCCTCGTTTAGGGGATGTGAAAGCGCTTGGTATTCAAGCGCAATTTAAGACGACGGGCGCGCAAGCCAAATCCCTTATTGATTCCAGTCCGTTACCTGAAGTGACTAATGCGTTAAACAGTCTCCAAGTTTCAGGTGATATTAATGGGAAAATAGATATTGTTATTCCATTTACCGACGATGATCAGGTGGTGGTAAAAGGGGACATAGACTTAGTTAATGATCGTATGTATTTGCCTGCGCTTGATTTGACCTTGACTGATGTTAACGGCAGTTTCACATTTGATGATGATGGTTTGTTATCGACACCGTTAACGGCAAAATTACTCGGCGAACCACTTGATGTTCGCTTTCGTAGTGGGCAGAAAAATGCGCATTATCAGGTAAATGTTGAACTTGCTGGTCAGTGGCAAAGTAATAATATTATGGCTCAGTTAATGCCACAATATCAGCAATATGCTTCTGGTGGTATAGACTGGAAAGGCTCATTAAACATGGTGTTTCCTGAACAAGGATTTAACTATGAATTTGATGTGCAGAGTGACTTACAAAACCTAACACTCGATTTACCTATGCCATTAGCAAAAATAGCTACTCAGGATTGGCCAACTAATATTTCTGTGGTTGGTAATGATAAGCAAGCGAGTATTCAATTAACCGCCAGTGATGCGATGTATTTTTCTGGACAGGTTAATTATGCGAAGGAACAGCTAGAACTTATTCAATCATTAGTACAGATTGGTCATGCTGATAAACTGCTGATAAGTGATTCGGCCAATGCTATCGTTGTCAATGTTGATCAGCTTGATATTGCCGAGTGGCTATTATGGTATGGCGGATTACCTGACAGTGAATTTGATGTGAGTAGTACGGTGGAACCCTTATCCTCAATAAAAATCTCGGTAGCAAATACGGTTTACTATCAACAGCCTTTGAATGATTTAACGATAACGGCGACAAAAAGTTATCATAACTGGGGTATTGATCTTAAAGCGAGTGAGTTTAATGGTTCGGTTGTTATTCCGGATACCGGTAATATAAATATCGACTTTGATTATCTTTATTTGCCTGATCTGGTACTACCGTCAGATGTAACTAATGATGCAGACGTTGCACAAGAAACCAAATCAGCAGCACTTGTCTGGCAAGATGTTCCCGGTTTCAATTTCAATTGTGGAGCTTGTATTCTGGGAAAAATTAATTTAGGAAGTACATCTGCAAAAGTGATTAAAAGTACGTCTGGCTTAACACTTAAAGCTCTTGATATTGATATGGAACATTCAAAAGTCGCCATGACTGGGCGTTGGTTCACAGATAAAGAAGGTAATCAATCGACTCAATTACAGGGTGAGTTAAAAACCAAAAGTGTTGAAGAATTTATGACGGGCTTAGGATTAATTAGCCCGTTAGCGAAAACGCCTGCCGATGTGGACTTTAGTCTTGCTTGGCAAGATCAACCTTTTAATATTGATGGTGACTCGTTGAGTGGTCACGCCACGATAATAACGAAAGCAGGGCGGATCTCTAATGTTAGTGATAAAGGTACTCGTTTTTTAAGTGTGCTGAGCTTACAGTCATTAGTGAAACGATTAAGTTTAGATTTTAGTGATGTGTATAATGATGGTTTACCGTATTCATCAATGCAGGCATCATTACAGATTGCTGATGGTGCGATTCATAATCGTGATTTTTTGTTGAATTCAAGCAGTGGTAAAATTACCGGTAGCGGCTACCTTGATTTAGTGACTCGCACCATTAATTATAATTTAAGCTTTTTTCCTGATGTGACGTCGAGTTTACCGGTATTGACTGCGTTTGCAGTCACGCCAACAACAGCATTGGCTGTATTTGCCTTATCGAAGATTTTGGAGCCTGTGCTTGAAGTGATCACTGAGCTTAAATTTAATGTCAGTGGTGACTTTGACAATCCGGTATTTACGGAAGTAAAACGGAATAAAAAACAGATTGCAGTGCCCGATAAATTAATCAACGCTGCAGAGTCGGAAACTACAAGGAATAAGTGATGCAATTAGTGGCGATTCAAATGACCTCTGGTGCTGATATTACGGTAAACTTAGCGTATGTAGCCTCGCAACTTAGGCTGATTAATACTGGTGTTGAACCGACCTTAGTATTATTGCCAGAGAATTTTGCATTATTTTCTAATCGTGATGATTATTTCTCTCATGCAGAGTCCTTAGGCCAAGGGCCTGTACAGCAGCAACTTGCAGACTGGGCTAAGCAATATAAATGTTGGCTGGTGGCGGGTTCTTTTCCTATTCTTAGTCATAGTAATGAGCGTATTTATACCACCAGTTTAGCATTTGACCCGAATGGGGAATTGGTGCAACATTACAACAAGATTCACTTGTTTGATGCCCATGTACCTGCAGTATTAACCGCCGCGAGTAATAATCAAGAGAAGACCGTCATAAACGTTCAAGCGTATAAAGAGTCGGATAGTTTCATACCTGGCGACAGCGTCGCCACCTTTACCGTTGGTGATGTTAAGTTTGGTATGGCTATTTGTTATGACTTACGTTTCCCTGAGCTATTTCGGGTACTCAGTGTCGCCAAGGTTGATGTGTTATTATTGCCAGCTGCATTCACTTATGCGACAGGTAAAGCGCACTGGTTACCACTGTTACAAGCCCGAGCGATAGAAAATCAATGTTACGTGTTAGCGGCGAATCAGGTGGGTGACCATGGCCAAAATCGCCATACTTGGGGACATTCTGTTATCTTAGACCCTTGGGGTGAAATTCTGGCGCAACAAACCTTTGCGTGTGGCATTAGCTGTGCAAAATTAGACAAACAAAAGTTAGTACAAGTACGTACTGATATACCTATTTTACAACATGCGCGCTTTACGGTGAGCTTGAAAAATAAAGAGTAAAAACTCAGATGATATTTGAACAAGTCGAAAATTCAATTTTACTGCCAGCCGATTTAAATATCGATAAGCTGCAGAGTACACTGTCATTATTGATGGGCAATCAGCTTGATTATGGTGATCTTTATTTCCAAGCTTGCAAACATGAATCTTGGGGTTTAGAAGACGGTATCGTCAAAGAAGGGTCGTTTAATATCGAGAGGGGTGTTGGTGTTCGAGCTGTTTCTGGTGAGAAAACTGGTTTTGCTTATTCTGATGACATCAATCTACAAGCATTAATCCAGTCTGCGAAAGCGGCACGAGGTATTGCTGCTAGCGGCGGTGAAGGTAAAGTTAAAGCATGGAGTAAACCTCAAGGCAGTGAAATATATCAGCCATTAGATCCATTAGTGAGTATGGATAAGCAACGTAAAATAGCCTTGTTGCACGAGGTTGATGTGTACGCTCGGTCATTAGATTCACATGTTACACAAGTGAGTGTGAGCTTGTCGGCAGTATACGAAGAGATCTTGGTTGCTGCAACTGATGGCACTCTTGCGGCGGATATTCGACCATTAGTACGCATGAACTGCTCTGTGCTGATTGAGAAAAATGGCAAACGTGAACGTGGTGGCGCGGGTGGCGGTGGCCGTTATGGTTTTGATTATTTCTTAGATGATGTGGATGGTGTACAGCGTGCATTCAGCTATGCCAAAGATGCAGTGCGCCAAGCATTAGTTAATATTGATGCAATTGATGCACCTGCTGGTGCAATGCCTGTTGTTCTTGGTGCGGGTTGGCCGGGTGTATTACTACACGAAGCCGTGGGTCATGGTCTAGAAGGTGACTTTAACCGTAAAGGTACGTCTGCTTATGCGGGTAAGATTGGCGAGAAAGTAGCATCTTCACTGTGCACAATTGTTGATAATGGCACGCTAGCTAATCGCCGTGGTTCATTGAACATTGATGACGAAGGTACTGTGGCACAAAATACCATGTTGATTGAAAATGGTATTTTGAAAGGTTACATGCAAGATAAGCTTAACGCCCGTTTGATGGGGGTGGAGTCTACGGGTAACGGTCGTCGTGAATCATTCGCGCATTTACCTATGCCGCGTATGACTAATACGTATATGTTACCTGGTGAGAGTACACCAGAAGAGATCATTAGCACGGTTGAGAAAGGTATTTATGCACCTAACTTTGGTGGTGGTCAAGTTGATATTACTTCGGGTAAATTTGTATTCTCTGCATCTGAAGCGTATTTAATTGAGAACGGTAAAATCACCACCCCAATTAAAGGGGCGACTTTGATCGGTAATGGTCATGAAGCAATGCAGCATATCTCAATGGTTGGTAACGACCTAGCATTAGATAAAGGTGTGGGTATTTGTGGTAAGGAAGGTCAGAGTATCCCTGTTGGTGTTGGTCAGCCTACACTGAAACTAGATAGCATGACGGTGGGTGGCACTGGTAGCTAATTTGCTATCTGTGTTATTCATTTGATAAAAATAAAGCCCTAGCAAGTATATAAATGACTTGTTAGGGCTTTATTGTTTGTGCAGACTAATATTATAGACCCGCTATCTCGCGTAGGTGTTTAAAGATTTCTTTGCTTGGTTTAGCTGCTTTCAGCGGCTTTTCCGCTTTAAGTTCTTTATTCACTTGGCGAATCAGTTGACGTAGTTTTTGACGATCAGCGTTTGGATATTTTTCCATTAACACTGTGATCGCAGCATCACCACCGGCAATTAATTCATCACGAACAATCTCTAATTTTGTTAACTCAACCGTTGCTTGGTTATGTTTATTAGTGATCTTGTCGTATGCCAATTGAATCGGCTCGAGACCATCGCTACGCATAATTTTGCACATGTACGATAGATGTCTGCTGTAAGCATCTGTACGTACAGCAATTTTTCTTGCCGTCACAATTGCCGCGAGTAAGTGTTCAGAAAAATCCATTTTGGCAATCTCTGCTTTACTTAGTAAAGAGATCGCGCCAGCAAGTTTAAGCGTCTTAGCTATTTCAATTTTGTTTTCTGCACGACTTTGATATAGCTCGTCGTCTTCAGCACGTCGGTAAGACTTTTCGCTGGTAATATTCCGTTCTTTTACGCTCATAATATTCTTTTTCAAAACGATTGATATGTTAATTGTATCAGTTTATTGCTAATTGCGCAGTTGCTGCAGGAATTTTTATCGCAACATGGTATGCTTAATCTAGTATAACTTATTGAAATGAGCCCATGAACTTAAAACAGCAAATTACATTAGAACAAAATAAATTGGAATTAGCCGTTACTCAGGCACTCGATATCGCGAAAAAGGCAGGCGCGACTGATGCTGAAGTAGCTATTTCACGACAAACGGGTTTGTCTGTGAGTACACGCATGGGCGAAGTTGAAAATGTTGAATTCAACCATGATGGGGCATTAGGTATCTGTGTATACCGCGGTCAACGTAAAGGTAATGCATCAACCTCTGATTTAAGTGAAGCGGCAATTAAAAGCACCGTTGCTGCGGCGTTAGATATCGCATTACATACAGCTGAAGATGAATTTGCTGGTCTTGCTGATCGTGACCTAATGGCGTTTGAACCAGAAGACCTAGATTTATGTCATCCAATTGAAATTGAACCTGAGTATGCCATTGAGCAAGCTTGTCTCACCGAACGTTTAGCCTTGGCGCAAGATTCTCGTATTGTGAACAGTGAAGGTGCATTTACCAGCCATAGTAGCATTAAAGTTTATGGGAACAGTCATGGTCTCGTGAATGGCTATGCAAGTACCCGCCATAGTATGAGTTCGGTATTAATTGCAGAGCAAGACGGCGCAATGGAACGTGATTACGGCTATTCAATGGCGCGTGACGCAAGTAAATTGTGGACACCTGAGCAAGTTGCTACCGAAGCGGTTAATCGTACTGTAGACCGTTTAGGCGCGCGTAAAATAGATACCTGTAATGTCCCGGTTATTTTCCATCATGATGTTGCAAGTAGCTTAATGGGTCAGCTAGTCATGGGTATTAGCGGTGGTAGCTTATATCGTAAGTCATCATTCTTATTAGATAAGTTAGGCGAACAAATTTTCCCTGACTGGCTAAATATCCAAGAACGTCCGCATATTAAAGGTGGTTTAGCCTCATCTATGTATGATGCTGAAGGTGTGCGTACTAAAGATTTAAATGTTGTAGAACAAGGTATTTTAAAGAGCTACCTATTAACCAGCTACAGCGGTCGTAAATTGGGTATGCAAACAACTGGTCATGCTGGTGGTATCCATAACTGGAATGTCACTGGTAAAGGCGAGACATTAGGTCAACTGTGTCGTCAAATGGGCACTGGTTTATTGGTGACTGAATTGATGGGGCAGGGGGTGAATATTGTAACGGGTGATTATAGCCGTGGCGCCTCAGGTTTCTGGGTTGAGAATGGTGAGCTGCAGTATCCAGTACACGAGATCACGATCGCAGGTAATTTAACTGATATGTTCAAAAATATTGTTGCCGTCGGTAACGATATCGATGTTCGTAGCAGTATTCTGATGGGCTCAACGCTATTAGAATCAATGCAGATTGCTGGTAACTAATATCCCCCCAAGTTTAAATGAAAAAGCCAGTGTCATGATGACACTGGCTTTTTACGTTATAGGCTATTCACTTTACTTTCTGATCTCTGCTTCCGTTAAAAAGGCTAACCGTAAACCAGTGTTGCCATGCCTAAGAAGGCAAATAGACCGACGACATCGGTAACGGTTGTGAGAGCCATACCGCCAGCTAATGCAGGATCGATATTGTATTTCTTCATTGCCAGTGGAATGACAACGCCAGCAAGTCCACCCATCGCCATGTTGATAAACATTGCGCCACCAATGATTAGGCCTAGAGATGGGTCGCCTTTCCATAATGATACTATGATAGCAATAGATATTGCCCAGATAGCACCGTTCAGTGCGCCTACCATGGCTTCTTTACCAATTAGCCAACGGCTATTGTCGTCATTAATATGGCCAACAGCCATACCTCGAATAACCAGTGCGAGGGTTTGATTACCAGCAATACCGCCCATACTCGGCACTATGGTCATTAAAATAGCCAGTGTAGCGAGTTGTTCCAAGGTTGCTTCAAACATGTTAGAGACGGATGCAGCAGTTAGTGCGGCAATTAAATTAACCCCAAGCCAGAGTGTTCGACGTTTGGTACTTTGCATCACTGGCGCGAAGGTATCTTCATCGTCATCCATACCGGCCATACCCATCATGTCATGCTCGGCATTTTCACGAATAATATCAACCACGTCATCGATGGTAATACGTCCGAGTAGTTTGCCTGAATCATCAATTACAGGCGCTGAGATCCAGTCATGACGTTCAAATAGCTTTGCAATCTCAGAGGTATCCATATTGGCAGGTAAGGTTTCTGCTTCGCGATCCATAATGGTGTGAATCACACTGTTTGGATCTGTTGTTAATAACATGGCTAAGGGCACATCGCCAATTAAGCGATCATCTTTATCAACTACGTATAAAGTATCTGTAGCTTCGGGCAATTCACCGCGTAAACGGATATAACGTAAGATCACATCGACAGTCACATCAGGTCTTAAAGTAATTGTGTCTGTGTCCATGATACTGCCTGCAGTATCTTCTGGATACGCCATCGCGGTTTCTAAACGTTGCCGATCCTGAGTATCCATTTGGGTGATAACTTCTTGATAGATACTGTCTGGTAAACTACGGAGTATATTTGCTAAATCATCGGTATCTAAACCTTCTGTTGCAGCAACAAGGGATTCCGTATCCATCATTTTTAAAATACTGGTTTTGGCATCTTCATTAAGTTCGTCAAGGATCTCACCCTGCATTTCTGAGTCGGTCAAACGCCACAGTACTTTACGACAAGCTGGTGGTGATGATTCCAGTAATAACGCAATATCACAAGGGGGAGTTTGGTAGAGCATTCGTTTAACGTGAACAAACATACCACTATCAAGTGCTTCGTTCACTTCGCTTAAACGTAGGTGTGTGCTGTCATGCTCCATCTTTTCTGGCATATGTTGTCCCCATTCTTATCATTCTTCTGCAAGACCTTGCTCGCTGGTGCTGCGTAATTCTAGCTTAATCTGTATTTATAATCAGCATTAACAATAAAGTATAATAATTAACTGTATAGATTGTTAAAGCCATTGCAAATGAGTCCTAGCTAATTTTATGTTTGTTTTTTTCTAAGGTTTGATGGCGAGTTTGCACTACACGATTTTGTAGTTTAAAGCTCTTTGCTAATTGTTCAGCAATGAATACTGAACGATGTTGGCCACCTGTACAACCGATAGCAACTGTGACATAACTGCGGTTGTTTTTTTCTAACATTGGTAACCAAGTCGTGAGTAAGTTTTCAATTTGTTGGGAAAAACTCATAACATCAGGTTGTTGACTCAGGTATTTAATAACTGGTTCATCAAGACCTGTATAAGGTTTTAATTCAGGGATCCAATGGGGATTTGGTAGAAAACGGACATCAAATACATAATCGGCATCCATAGGTAGACCATGTTTAAAACCAAACGATTGAAATACTAAGACAAGTTGGTTGTTTTTCTTTCCTAAAATACGTTCTTTAATTTGTTCACTAAGTTCATGAATGTTGAGTTCAGTAGTATCGATTTTTAAATCAGCGAGTAAAGCTAAAGGGCTTAATCGTTTCTCTTCTATTTCAATGGCTTGCGATAGGGATAGTTCGTCTTTTGTGAGAGGGTGGAGACGTCTGGTTTCACTATAACGTTTGATGAGCACTGATTTATTGGTATCAAGAAATAAACTAGTTAACTCGGTGCTCGCTCTTAACTCAGCAATGATGTCGTTTAATTCTTTTTTTTCTGTTGGTAAGTTACGGACATCAATACTCACTGCCATTTTTTCGGTTTGGTCATTTAAGGTTTGTAGAAGTTGCGGTAGTAATTTTACTGGCAGGTTATCTACGCAATAGTAGCCTAGATCTTCAAGTACGCGTAATGCAATGGATTTTCCGGACCCTGATTGGCCGCTGACTATTATTAATTTCATCTTTTGTCCTCACATCTGCGCAGTAAATATATCGTGACTATAGTCAACACTAGGTTGCTAATTTAAAACTTACAGCGATATAAAATAATGGGTTCATTATCCCGCAATTGATTTGGATATGATATGTTTTAATTATGTCAGAAGCATTAATACCTAAAGGAAAAATGGTTTTCCTTTAGGTTATTTGTGGCGAGGTTAAAATTAATGACGAATCAACTTCTCTTTATGCTTAATCACTTGGCGATCGAGCTTATCCATTAAGCCATCAATTGCGGCATACATGTCATTGTGTTCATGCACGGCAAAGATCTCACCCCCATTTAAATGTATTTTTGCTTCTGCAATTTGAAGTAATTTTTCAACATTTAAAATCACATGAATATTGTTTATATGATCAAAATGCCGTTCTAATTTGGAAAACTTGCTATCAACGTAATCTTTCAGTGAGTCTGTAATGTTTACATGTCTACCGGTTAAATTAATTTGCATATATGTCTCCCCTATGAAGGTTGGATTAGCCCTATAATAGGCTTTTACGCTGATTAGACGGTGGTATACTTAGTGCCTCTCGATATTTTGCAATCGTACGTCTAGCCACTTTGATACCTTGATCAGCAAGTAAATCAGCAATCTTGCTGTCACTTAATGGTTTAATGGCATTTTCTGCCGCGACCAATTTTTTTATTAATGCACGAATAGCGGTTGATGAACATTCTCCGCCATTGTCAGTACTGACATGGCTTGAAAAGAAAAATTTAAGTTCAAAAATACCACGTGGTGTATGCATAAACTTCTGCGTTGTTACCCGTGAAATCGTTGACTCGTGCATCTCCACTTCTTCGGCAATATCATTTAAAACCATAGGTTTCATGGCTTCATCGCCATATTCAAAGAAATCAACTTGGCGTTGAACAATACTTTTCGTTACTTTTAGTAAGGTTTCATTACGGCTTTCTAAGCTTTTAATAAACCATTTAGCTTCTTGTACATGGGTTCGAATAAACTGCCCGTCGCTGCTATTACGATTGCCTGTCGACAAGTTTGAATATTCATTGTTCACTTTTAATCTTGGCACAATGTCAGGATTTAACTCTACTACCCATTGATTATTTTTTTTCTTTACTAAAACATCGGGAATAACATACAGCCCTTCAGTCTGATCAATTACGTTGCCAGGTCTGGGTTCTAGACTCTGTATTAATTGCATGATCTCTTTAAGTTGTGGTTCTTTTAATTTTGTCTTACGGCTTAATTGACGGTAGTCGCGATTGCCCAATAAATCCATGTGAGACTGAATTATTTGCTGACATTCTGTTAACCAAGGTGTGTTTTTAGGTAAATGCTGGAGTTGGATCAATAAACATTCTTGTAATGAGCGCGCAGCAACGCCGATGGGATCGAAATGCTGAATACGCTTCAATACAGCTTCGATTTCATCTAATTCAATTTGTTCTTCACTACTGCTACTGTCGCTGAGTTCTTGGTGATCGCTATTGACGCTAGACAGGATATCTTCACAAGTCTGATTAAGGTAACCATGATCATCAATGCCATCAATAATCGCAACAGCAATAGCACGATCAGTGTCAGTAAAGGGGGTTAATTCCATTTGCCACATGAGATGCTCATATAAGCCTTCGCTAGTCTCACCTTGATAGACTTGGTCTAAGCCATCAATACCGCCACCCGCACTGCCGTGAGTCTGTATTTGAGGAGTGTAGACATCATCCCAATTACTGTCATTAGGTAGTTCATCTGGCATTGCTTCACTGGCGAGCGCATCACTCACTTCTATTTGGCTGGCATCGGTAACAGTGTCGTTATTATCCAGATTATGCTCATCGCTACTTTCTGCACCATTTGGCTGAGCTGTATTGGGATCTTCTTGTTCCAGTAGCGGATTACTGTCTAATGCTTCTTGAATCTCTTGTTGTAACTCCAAGGTCGATAATTGTAATAATCGAATCGCTTGTTGCAACTGTGGCGTCATTGCCAGAGATTGACTCATACGAAGTTGTAATGATGGCTTCATCTAACGACTACTCTCTCTCTTCCTTAATGCGGTAACGTATCAATATCAAACTATAGTCGGAATTGATCTCCAAGGTATACTTCTTTTACTTTTTCGTTGGATAAAATCTCTTCAGAAGTACCTGATGCGATCAAATGTCCATGGCTCACAATATAAGAGTGTTCACATACATCGAGCGTCTCACGTACGTTATGGTCGGTAATTAATACCCCTAAACCACGATCTCGCAGATGTTGAATAATTTTTTTAATATCACCAACCGAGATTGGATCAACGCCAGCAAACGGTTCATCTAATAAAATAAACTTTGGATCTGCTGCGAGTGCGCGGGCAATCTCAACGCGGCGGCGTTCACCACCCGATAAGCTCATTCCTAAACTATCGCGAATATGGGTGATATGAAATTCTTCTAATAATTCTTCTAACTTTTCTTCACGTTCGAAACGCGTTAGTTCAGTTCGTAACTCTAAGATTGCCATGATATTTTTCGTTACCGATAAACGACGAAAAATAGATGCTTCTTGGGGTAAGTAACCAATACCTTGTTGTGCACGAATGTGCATTGGCTCATGCGTTAATTCTTGGTCATCAATGAAGATTTGTCCATGATCTCGCTTAACCAAACCAACTACCATGTAAAAGGTGGTGGTTTTACCTGCGCCATTAGGCCCAAGTAAACCAACAATTTGGCCTGATTCAACTTCGAGACTCACATCTGACACAACTTTTCGTTTGTTATAACTTTTTGCTAAGTGTGATACTTTTAAACGTGCCATATGAATTCATTTACTCTAATTAGTTTTGTTGTCTTCAGGAGTGAAAATAGTGATCACTCGATCGGATTCATGCTTGCCGCTTTCGGCTATCATTTCTTGTTTGTCAATTTGGTAGATGATCTTGTCACTTTTAACTTCGCTATCAGCTTGGCGTAAACGTGCATTTTTTGACAAAGTTAAGCGTTTTTTACCCAGTTCGTAGCGGATCTCATCAGATTCGGCCTTAATTTTTTTACCGTCATCAAGCTCTTGATAAAAAGTAGCTGGCGACCCTGTGGCAATCATTACTTCTGTGCCTTTTTCGCCCGAGCTTAATACCGTGAGTTTATCGGCATTTATTAATATCGTCCCCTGAGTAACCACTACACTGTCATAAAATATTACTCGGTTCTCTTTAATAAATACTTCTTGACGTTTGGAATTAACGACAACATTTTCTTTAAAATCAGACTCTAATGCGAGAGCTGAATTACTCATGAATAATGTTAATAGTAAAACTTTATATTTTTTCATCATTAGTATAAATCGCTTCAACTTGCTTAAGGATAGTCATGTATTCTTGCTTTAAATCACCTTCAAGTCCGACACCTGTTTGATGAAATAAGTCCCCTGAAATGGTAATCAATTGATCGCTACGCACCAAGTTTTTGGCAAGCTCTAATTGTAAATAACTGGTAGTTATAACATCAATATAATCATTTTTGTTCATGTTTTTGATAACAACATCATTTCGTAGTGTTGCTACATCGTCACTACTGAAGTTACCTTCTTTTGCTTGGATTTTCCATGTCGCTTGCGCATTTTCATCATAAATAATAATAACGGGGTTAGTAAACATTGTCATGCCTAACTCACCATAATGCTCCATGCTATCTGCAAAAATGCGACGTATAATTTTTCCTTCAGTACTAAACTCAACGCTACGTAGAATTTGAGCAGTGAAATCAGGCTGATATTCGGTTGACGTTGCAGTTGTAGACTCGTCATCAGGTGAAAAAAAACGCCAAATGCCAAGCGCACAAAGAAAGAGGACCACAAACCCCATATTTTGACGACTCATACAGAGGTGCCCTGTGCTTGGTCTAAAATCCCTTTGGCCAATAGAATTAGATCTGCTAATTCTCTTACAGCACCAAAACCACCGCGAATGGAGGTGCTAAAGTCGGCACTTTTTTTAACAAGGGGGTGGGCATCGGCAACGGCAACGCTGAGTCCACAAAGATTCATTACCGGTAAATCAATAACGTCATCACCAATATAACCAACATGCTCTGGCGATATTTTTAGTTCTTCGATCAGCATATTAAATGCGATGACTTTATTGTCTTGGCCTTGATAGATATGTTTAACACCTAAACCTTGCATACGGTTAGCTACAATCGTGGATTGACGGCCAGTGATCACAGCAACTTCGATATCGGCATTAAGGAGTGATTTTACGCCAAAACCATCGCGAGTGTGAAAGGCTTTTAGTTCTTCACCGTCGTTACCCATGTATACGCGGCCATCAGAAAAAACGCCATCTATATCACAAATGAGCAGTTTTAATGTTTTTGCTTTGGTTAAGATGTCTTGTGAGATTGGGCCGTATAATGTATTAATCATTTTATAGTACACCTGCGCGTAGTAAGTCATGCATGTTGAAGGCGCCGACGGGCTCTTGTTGTTCATTGATGACAATTAAACCGTTAACTTTTTTGTTTTCCATGACGGCAAGGGCTTCTGCAGCCAAGATATGTCCATTAATAGTAACACATCTGTGTGTCATTACTTCACTGATTGGGGTTTGGTGAATATCTATACGTGCATCAAGGATACGGCGTAAATCACCATCTGTGAAAATACCAACTAGCTTAGTCCCGTCATTAACAGCCGTCATACCAAGACCTTTGCGAGAGACTTCTAATAGTGCGTCAGAGATAGTCTCGGTTTGTTGTACGCTTGGTACGTCGTCACCTTTATGCATAATGTCTGAAATACGTAATAATAATTTTCTGCCTAGGCTACCGCCGGGATGAGATAGTGCAAAATCATTTGCGGTAAACCCTTTTGCTTCGAGTAAGGCCACTGCGATAGCATCACCCATCACTAGGCTTGCTGTGGTACTCGATGTCGGTGCTAATCCCAGTGGGCAAGCTTCTTTATCAACTTTAATACATAAACTAATTTTTGCTTCGCGCGCCATGGTTGAATTAGTACTACCTGTCATTGCAATAATAGGAATGCTTAAGCGTTTAAGCACCGGATATAATGCTAGAATTTCATCTGATTCACCTGAATTAGATAACGCAATAACCACATCACCACGTTCAATCATACCAAGATCACCATGGCTTGCTTCGGCAGGATGTACAAAGAACGCAGGGGTTCCTGTACTGGCTAATGTCGCGGCAATTTTATTAGCGATATGCCCTGATTTACCCATGCCAGTCACAATGACTTTGCCTTTACATGCGATTAATAATTCACAAGTCGCGGTAAACGTGGCATCAATATATTGGCTCAATTGAGAAATCGCTGCCGCTTCCGTGTTAATGACATTAAGCGCGCTTTGGCAATAGTTAAACTGACTCGACATGGTTACTCCCTAATGAAAATATTGTTTAATATTGAGATTAAACAGCATTAAATGCTACTAAATATAATGAATTGATACGCAATAAAACCAGCGAGTAAAATGGCACCTTCAACACGAGTAATACGTCCTGGACGGCCTCTAAAGCTCATTGCCATCACCAGCATTAACACCGTCGCGCCAAGCATATAATAGAAATCACGACTAATAATCGCCGGGTCAATCATGCCCGGAGCTAAAATACCAGGTAGTGATAATACGGCTAAAATGTTGAATATATTAGAACCAATGATATTACCAATAGCAAGGTCATCTTCACCTTTAAGTACACCTGTTACGGATGCGGCGAGTTCAGGTAGGCTAGTTCCAATAGCAATAATAGTCAGGCCGATCACTAAATCACTCATGCCAAAATACTGTGCAATAACAACGGCTGAGCCAACAAGAAAATGTGAACTGACAGGTAATGCAATCATGCCGAAGACTAACCAAGCAACCGCTTTCCAGGTTGGCACACCTTCAGGTACTTCATCATTATGTTCTTGGATAAGCGGATCATTACTTGGACGTTTTAATGCTAGGATAGTTAAGGTGATGATAGTAATAAAGAAAAGTAATAATAAAATCACGCCTTCGTACATTTCTAGTTTTAAATCCCATAGTACAACACCTGCCAGTAGTGTGGTAATTAATACCATCGGGATCTCGCGACGGATTGTTGCTGAGCCTACGAGCAGTGGCTTTATTAATGCGGTGATACCTAATACTAAGGTGATGTTGGTAATATTAGACCCAATCGCATTACCAATAGCTGTGTTTGGTGAACCATTAAGTGATGCCGATACTGCGACCATCATCTCTGGCGCAGATGAACCCATAGCGACAATTGTCAGACCAATAACCAGTGGTGAAATCCCTAAATTTCTCGCCAGTCCTGCGGCACCATAGACGAATTTATCGGCACTGATGACCAGTCCAATAAATCCAAGAATTAAAATAATAATATTTGTAGTTAACATCGGCACAGTTTAAAAGTTGATATGAAAGAACACTATTTTCGGTCTTTTTGGACTGAAAGAAAAGGTAAATTGTTAAATCTTATTTAGTATTCAAGCTCGAAGGGTATAAATCATCATATAGTTATACTTTTATGATTGTGTATTATACCGATTACTTTTAGAATACCGGGTTATTTTAATACTTTAGTTTTAAGCGCAATTCTTTCTGCTAGATTGCCATTCACTTAAAACTAAACGTGCGGTTAAGGGTCTATTACAATAACGCTAGCGGCATGTACAGTTTTAACTATGCTCAGAATGGCGATATAATAGGATTTAAGTATTATGGATATTAAAGAATTACAAACATTGCTGGAGAATGCATACACGTTCCAGGAATTACACATTAAAGGTGAAGGCAGCCATTATGAAGTTATCGCTGTCGCTGAGATGTTTGTCGGTATGAACCGTGTAAAAAAACAACAAGCTATTTATGCGCCATTAAATGAGCATATTGCATCAAATAGTATTCATGCGTTAACCATCAAGGCATATACACCTGAAGAATGGGTTCGCGAACGTAAATTCATATTACCTTCTTAGGCTGGATTAGAATGGATAAATTTTTAATTAAAGGTCCTTGTCAGTTAAATGGCGATGTGACTATTTCGGGTGCTAAAAATGCTGCACTACCGATTTTATTTGCCACATTGCTAAGTGATGAAACGATCACTCTTAAGAATGTTCCTGAATTAAGAGATATTAAGACCACGTTGCAATTGTTACGTGAGCTTGGTGCACAGGCAGAACGCAATGCAGAAGGTGACGTTGTTATTACTGCTGGTACTGTTAACTGCCAAAAAGCACCTTATGAGTTAGTTAAAACCATGCGTGCGTCAATTTTAGCATTGGGTCCTTTGACTGCTAAATTTTCGACCGCAGATGTTTCTTTACCAGGTGGTTGTGCTATCGGTGCTCGCCCTGTGAATCTACATATTCATGGTTTAGAAATGATGCAAGCAGATATTCGTGTTGAAGAAGGTTACATTAAAGCCCGTGTTGATGGTCGCTTAAAAGGCGCGCGTATCTTAATGGACATGGTCAGCGTAACTGGCACTGAAAATCTATTAATGGCAGCGGTACTTGCAGACGGAACAACCACGATTGAGAACGCAGCAAGAGAGCCTGAAGTTGTTGATTTAGCTAACTTCTTAAACTCACTTGGCGCTAAGATTAGTGGTATTGGTTCTGATGTATTAACTATTGAAGGTGTTGAAGCGCTTCATGGTGGTACATATACTGTGCAACCTGATCGTATCGAAACAGGTACTTTCCTTGTTGCTGCAGCTGTCACTGGTGGTAAAATTAAATGCCATAAAACAGATCCTTCATTACTTGATGCGGTATTACTCAAGCTTGAAGAAGCGGGCGCCAAAATTGAAACTGGTGATGATTGGATCTCACTTGATATGCAAGGTCGTGAATTAAAAGCGGTAAATATCAAGACGGTACCTTATCCTGGTTTCCCTACGGATATGCAAGCACAGTTCACGGTATTAAATACAGTGGCGAAAGGTACGTCGACTATCATTGAAACGATTTTTGAAAACCGTTTCATGCACGTACCTGAATTAGCGCGTATGGGCGCAGACATTGAACTGGAAGGAAATACGGCTATTTGTCGCGATACTGAGAGTTTGACTGGCGCACAAGTAATGGCAACGGACTTACGCGCATCTGCGAGTCTCGTTATTGCTGGTTTCCTCGCTAAAGGTGAAACAACGGTTGAGCGTATTTATCACATCGACCGTGGTTATGAATTTATTGAAGATAAACTACAAGGCTTAGGCGGCAATATTACTCGCATTGAAGATTAATATTCTTCTGACATTGTTGTCGTTTAAATAACGGCTAATAACGTGTAGCATTTGTAAGATATAAAAAGGGCGCATTATATGCGCCCTTTTTATATCTACGAGGTCTGTATTATGGCTGTCTCGCTTGGAGCTCGCCGAGTGTGACGGAGGTATCGAATTGTTTACCTTCTCGTATAACCGTTAAATTAATTTTTGACCCCGGACGCTGTTCTGCCACCATATCCATTAACCAGATAACATTATCAATTTCAGTGCCATTGAATTTGACTACTACATCACCTGCGATTAATCCGGCTTTCTCTGCTGGCGAGTTTGGCGCGGTATTTTGTATGACAATACCTTGATTGGCTTTCAAACCAAGTAATTTTGCCATAACGGTATTTATTGATGTACCTTCAATTCCGATATAACCACGGATCACGCGACCATTGGCAATCAATGCATCCATAATTTTCACCGCGAGCGGGTAGGGAATCGCAAAGCTAATACCCATGGTTTCAACATTTTCGGCCAATTGGAAAGATGCTGTATTAATACCCACTAATTCACCCAGACTGTTTACAAGCGCACCACCCGAGTTACCTTCGTTAATTGCGGCGTCAGTTTGTAAGAAATTCTGATGGCCAGTGGTGCTCATACCAATACGACCACGGGCACTAATAATGCCTTGGGTGATAGTTTGACCTAAGTTGTATGGATTACCAATGGCGAGTACCACATCACCAATATTGGTCTGTTCATGTTTACTTTGTGGGATACTGGGTAAATTTTTGGCATCAATGTTTAACACCGCAAGGTCGGTATATTTATCAAAACCAATTAACTCGGCAGTGAAAAATCGTCCGTCTTGGAGCGCAACAATTATTTGATCTGCATTGGCAATAACGTGATAGTTTGTAAGTAAGTAACCTTTCTTATTCATGATCACGCCAGAGCCAAGGCTTTGCGGACGTAATGTCGGCTTACTATTAATAGTTGATTTTTGGTAGGTACGTGTATAAATATTGACAACTGAAGGCGCAGCGCGTTTAACAGCGGCAGAAAAACTAATTTGCTCATTAAGACCAAGTGAAAATGGTTGAGTGAGTGCTAAACCTTGTTTGTTTTTTAATTGTGGCAATGCTAAAAGTAATATCGTTGCGACAGCGATACCGAGTAAGATACTTTTTGAAATATATGACAACAAACTTTGCACTGAGATATCCCTACGTTACCTATCAAAAATAGCAACGTAGAGAATAGCATCTCTTTCTTGGAGAATGTAGGAAATAACTTGTAAAGTGATGTAAGTGCTAGCGTAACACTAAAAATAAATGCTGGTTACCCCGCTTGATATTAAGTGCCAGTGTGGATTTTTCTGCAGTGAGCAATTCACGTAACTGGGCTAAATTTTTCACTTTATCTTTATTCACACCAATAATAATATCACCTTCCTCTAAGCCTGATGCAGCCGCTATTGAACGGGATTCGACTTTCGCAATCAGCACTCCTTGATTGTTGTCGGCGCTGACGAATGCCGCACCTTCAAGTCCTGAATGTAGATTACTGGCATTTTCTAGCTTATTATCCGCGGGTTTTAATTTTGCGATTAGACGTTTTTCTTTCCCGTCTCTAATAACACCTAAAGTGACTTTTTTATCTGCGCCTAAGGTACCAATTCTGGCTCTTAATTCACTGAAACTGCGGATGTTATTATTATTGACGCTGACAATAATGTCACCGGCCATTAAACCTGCTTCTTCTGCGGCTGAATTGGGTGTGACTTGGTTAATAAATGCGCCATATTGGACATCAATATCAAACGCTTTCGCTAGATCAGTTGTTAACTCTTGGCCTGTAACACCTAATACACCACGGCGAACTCCACCATGTTCAATAATTTGCTGTATCAGATTGTTGGCCATATTAGCCGGTATCGCAAAACCGATACCGACGTTGCCGCCGTTTGGTCCTAATATAGCTGTGTTAATACCGATTAACTCGCCGCGTAAATTAATTAACGCGCCGCCGGAATTACCACTATTAATCGCCGCATCGGTTTGGATGAAGTTTTCCAAGTTCTCTAACTGAAGCCCAGTTCGACCTAATGCACTGACAATACCTGATGTTACTGTTTGGCCTAAGCCAAACGGATTACCAATGGCGATCGTAAAATCGCCGACACGTAATTTATCCGAGTCTGCGAATTTAATTTCGGTTAAGTTTTTTGCTTTAATTTGTAATAAGGCTATGTCACTGCTTTTATCCGCACCGATGAGTTTGGCATCATATTCATGACCATCTTTTAACATCACTTGGATCTTGTCTGCATCCGCTATTACATGGTTGTTAGTGAGGATATAACCCTGTTCGGCATCGATGATTACACCAGAACCTAAACCTTGGAAAGGTTGGGTTTGTTGTTGAGAACCTGGGCCTTCAGGGCCAAAGAAATAGCGAAATGCTTCTGGGATTCGCTGTTGGGATACCTTAGTACCAGATACGGAAATATTTACCACTGCAGGGGTGACTTGCTCTAATATCGGCGCAAGACTGGGTAAGGTTTGTCCTGCAACAGCGGGGGGGTAAGCTGCTGTTGCAGGTAAACTTGCTAACCCTATTGCTGTACTTAATGCTAAAGCCGTGAGGGTTTTAAAGTGTAATTTAGGTTTCATAACAGTTTAAGCCTTTAAAAATTAGAAGCATAAACAGTTAGGTGTAGTTGAAAGCTAAAAGTTCAAGTTATTTGTTCAGTAACCCTGAACTCGTACTTGAATAATCTTTTGGTTGCCCTTCTATTGGTTCAGCAGGGTCTACAACTTCTTTGGTTTGAAAAGGAATATCTTTAACGGCAACATTATCTAATAAATGTTTGGCATTGCTGGCTAAATGCTGTTGCATTTCTACATAGGTATCAGACAATTTCATTAATAATTCTTCGGTGCTGGTGAAGTGTTCATTAACATCATGTTTGTATTGTTCAATTTCAGCTTCTTTGGCCAGTAGTTTACCCTTAAACTTACCTGTTTGATCTTTTGTGTTGGTTATCTTCGCAATAGAAAAACCGATAATAATACCGATAACCAAACTAATTAATATTTCAAGATAGGGCATATACACCTCGTTAAATGGTAATTTGTATTCTACTAATACGGGACACTCATTCTGATACTCTAATATAAGCTCCTTAGTTTTAAAATAGTGTATTTCAAAAGAATACAACATGGTAGCATTGATTATTATTAATGCGTGGTGAGCAAGGCGTTAGAAACAGTAAAGGATTAGTAATTATAATGACCCCAATAGAAAAATATCAGCTTGATTTAAAGCGCCCTGACTTTATGTTTGATGCGGCACAAGAGAATGCAGTAATAGCACTACAACGGCTGTTTGATGAATTATTAGTTGTACCAGATAAACCCGTAAAACGCAGCTTCTTAGCCAAGTTTAAAGGGTTAAAAGCAAAGCCTACACCGACGCTAATGAATCCAGTTAAAGGTATTTATTTTTGGGGTGGAGTAGGAAGAGGTAAGACCTATTTAGTTGATACTTTCTACGATTGCCTCCCGTTCGAGAATAAAACCCGTATTCACTTCCATCGTTTTATGCATAGAATCCATCAAGAACTGAAAGGATTAGCGCAACAAAAAGATCCATTGAAAGTGATCGCAAAGAAGCTAGCTAACGAAACACGCGTTATTTGTTTTGATGAATTTTTTGTTTCGGATATTACTGACGCGATGATTTTAGGTACATTATTTGAAGAATTATTTTCTCATCAAGTTATCTTGGTTGCCACATCAAATATTATTCCTGACGAGCTTTACCGTAACGGCTTGCAGCGCGCACGTTTTTTACCTGCGATTCATTTGATTAATCAAAATTGTGACATTATTAATGTAGATAGTGGCGTTGATTATCGGTTACGTACCCTAGAGCAAGCTGAAATTTATCATTTTCCATTAGATGGTGTGGCTCAGAAAAATTTAGATCAATACTTTCAACAATTATCTTGTGATCCTCGTCAGTATAATCAATCGATAGAAATTGAAAACCGTCAAATACCTACTTTAGCAGAAGCAGATAGTGTGTTGATGATTGATTTTGCAGAGTTATGTGGAGGGCCACGTAGTCAGGTTGATTACATGGAAATTTCTCGTATTTATCACACTGTATTATTAGCCAATGTGAAACAAATGGGGCGACTAAGGGATGATATTGCACGTCGATTTATTGCGATGGTAGATGAGTTTTATGAGCGTAACGTTACCCTAATTATTTCAGCCGAATTTGAAATGTCAGCCTTGTACAGTACTGGTTTACTCGATTTTGAATTCCGCCGCTGTTTATCACGTTTACAAGAAATGCAATCCCATGAATATTTGGCACGTGAACATTTACCTTAGATTAGCATGACGAAAACACGCCTGTTTTTAGCACTAAATAGGTAGCTTTTGTGCGCGTTATTAAAATTAATACTGTAATAAACGTATTTATTGATTGAGTTACGGTAAGTATATAGGCTATTGTTTCGGCGGACATGGACTGACAAAGTGACGTTAATAGTGTTATTACGTCATTAAATCCATTCAAAGATTTGCTTCTAAACTTGTGAAGTAAGTAATTATTAGAGCGTTAAGTAGGCTTTTAGTTTAATGAATTATTCACCATACCAAGTGTTTAACAGGGAATATTGGGCTGAACTTCGAGAGTCAGTACCTTTGACCTTATCAGCTCTCGAGTTAAAACAGTTACAAGGTATTAATGAACGTGTTTCTATTGAAGAGGTGTGTGATATTTACCTGCCTTTGTCACGTTTGCTTAACCTATATGTTACTAATCGAATTCAACGCCGTTTTGTTCGCGATCAATTCTTGGGTCGTAAAGTGGCTAAAGTACCCTACATTATCAGTCTCGCGGGTAGTGTCGCTGTCGGTAAAAGTACCACAGCTAGGATCTTGCAAGCATTATTACAATGCTGGAGTGAACATCCTAAGGTGGCGTTAATCACCACTGATGGCTTTCTGTATCCAAATGCGCATTTAAAAGAGCATGGTTTGATGAAGCGTAAAGGCTTTCCTGAAAGTTATGACATTAATGGCTTAGTTAAATTTGTGGCAGATATAAAGTCGGGTCATGCTCGTGTCACGGCTCCTGTTTATTCACATTTTTCTTATGATATCGAAACAGACCAAGAAGTGGTTGTTGAGCAGCCTGATATTGTTATTTTGGAAGGCTTAAATGTATTACAATCGGGATTAGAATACCCTAATGATCCGCATCGGGTATTTGTTTCTGATTTTGTCGATTTCTCTATTTATGTCGATGCTGAGACTGAAAACCTCGAAAATTGGTATGTGCAACGTTTCTTGCAACTCCGAGAAAGTGCGTTTACCGATTCAAGTTCCTACTTCCATCATTACGCTAAACTGGGTGAGGATGAAGCAAAAGATGTAGCATTGAACATTTGGCGTACAATTAATGGTAAAAACTTAGTAGAAAATATCTTACCAACGCGAGAACGTGCTAACCTCATTCTTACTAAAGACCTAAATCATCAAGTGCATCAAGTTAAATTACGGAAATAATCTTAATTTCAGTCATTTTCTTGACCTTATTCTGATGTTTTTTGAGATTAATCTTATTTTTTTTAAAATATAGGTGAAATTTCGCTCATTTCTCTTTATAATACGCGCTGCCCACGAACAAGGTGCTGTGGTGGTTCCTTGTCCTAATGACGCCATGTACTTATTCGAAGGGATGAGCAAG
>Ga0209395_1001911_pt1 | contig 28309 bp, 26 predicted proteins | sample GOMGulsemesocosm_3_FD_184635 | JGI IMG/M metagenome (GOLD analysis project Ga0209395, IMG submission 184635) | Methane-oxidizing microbial communities from mesocosms in the Gulf of Mexico - GOM9D Gulf of Mexico (SPAdes) (version 2) | ecosystem: Environmental > Aquatic > Marine > Cold seeps... | reverse complement strand
GCTAACAAAGGTAAGCCTGGTAGTGGTGGCGGTGCTGGTGACTGTATCGGTGGTACTTGTTTTACGGGTCGCTGTGATAACGGACAAAAAACAGAAATCATCAGCGCTCTTGCTGCTGCGGATCAAATTACTAATAATTCGGTATCTTATTTAAGTAGCCATTCAGCAAACAACACGTCTGCTCGTTACGAAAGCTGGTTTGGCAATGCTACTTCTGCACGTTATAACACAGCCGTTGATCACTTCGATGCCATTAATGATGCCATTGATAATAAGCCTGTTACTTTTGACTGTAGCTGTAAAAAGTCTTACTTCGCCTATGTTTACCCAACACAGCCATACAAAGTTTACCTTTGTCGTGCATTTTGGAATGCTAATGAGTTAGGTACTGACTCTCGTGCCGGAACCATTGTTCATGAATTAAGTCACTTCAATGCCGTTGCCGGTACTGACGATGTAGTTTACGGTCAATCTGGTGCTCAAAGCTTAGCAACATCCAACCCTGATCAAGCATTAAATAATGCTGACAGTCATGAATATTTTGCTGAAAATACTCCTAATCAAAATTAATTTTTAATCGATTGGTATAAAGCTAATAGATCAGATATAACTTAAACTTATCTGGTCTATTTATTTTTCAAAGGTCAAATCATGTTTTCAATTCACTTTTCATGGATAAAAAAAGTATTCGTTACTCTCGCCTTTCTCTTCATAGCTTATCATTTAATACTCACGAATAAGGCTTTCGCAAATATGAAGAATACAAAACAAAGCTGCTCAATATCTATCAGTGCTACACCTTTACCTGCAGACCAAGTAACACTCAATTTTAGTCTCGAAAGTCCTTACAATAAAAAGATGAGATTATTAATCTGGTATACCCCCTTTGAAGGTTTTCTCTCTGACTTGTTTATCATTACCCATAGCAAAACAGGTAAGCAATTAAATTACCAAGGCCCTATGGTAAAACGATTGCAACCTCAACCTGAGGATTACTTGTCGGTATCATCGAATGAAGTGACATCTGCAAAGGTAAATTTATCTTTGGCTTACGCGTTTACATCAGGTAATTATCAACTTAAATTAAAAAGTGATACTTTTTATTATGAAGACGAAAGCGCAAACCGGTTTAGTATTATTTGTAAAACGCCAACCATAGAATTTAGCGTGAAATAATAGCTGCTTTAAACTAATTGCAATTCTTTATGTTACAATTCGCTCCCTTAAATTTAATACTCATAGGCTAACTTTCCATGTCTGAATACCCAATTATCGATATTTCTGTTGAGCCTATCGAGCTTTGTAAATTATTAAAAATTGCCAATATGGTTGGCGGCGGTGGCGAAGCTAAAATAGTGATCAGTGAAGGTTATGTTATAGTTAACAACGAAGTAGAATTTCAAAAACGAAAAAAAATTCGCCATGGTGACATTGTTGAATTTGATGGTGAGGTTATTGAAGTCGCTTATAATCCCAAAAAGAAATCCTCATCTCATGCTAAATCTACACCGACAGTAACCAAGAAAGCAACGAAGAGCTCATCCCCAAATAATCAAGTTAAAAAGAAAGGCCCTGTATTTACAGAAGAGCAAGATATCGAATCTGCCAGTAATCGTCCTAAAAGACGACCTATTTCATTTTGATTACCCGAAAAGTTTAAAAAACTTCCGGTTAAAAAGTCGTATTAAAATTGTGGAAAGTTAAATTCCCCCTACTATACTTTGTCCATGACAACGTTAAATCAACTCTGCCAATACGATGATCCCCAAGGATATATTTGCGAAAAAGAAGCAAATGAATCTGGATTTTGTTATTGGCATGACCATTCTATAGATAAATCGGGTAGCGACGTTAAGCAAGCACTTGTTAACTATGCTACATCAGGTGGATTAACCCGTGGTATTTGTTTGAAGAATGCAGACTTAAGCCATATCGATCTGGTTAATCATCATAATAAATCTGGTTACGATTTTACTTATGCTGATTTTTATCGTGCAAATTTATTTGGTGCCCACTTATTTAATATTAATTTCTGTAAAGCCAGCTTAATGAAAGCAGACTTAAAAAATGCCCATCTTAATTGCGCCAATCTTGAGCAAACCAATTTATTGGGAATAAAATGGAAAGGGGCTAAAATTGAGAACATTCAAATAGGTAAAAAGCTTAATCAAGAAGTATTGGCACAGCAATCACTTAAAGAAAAAAACTTCAAACAAGCCAGTGATTACTTCGAACAAGCAGAAGAAATATATCGTGACTTGAGAAAACACTCTGAGCAAGAGGGAATTTTCATACTTTCAGGTAGTTTTATACAAAAAGAATTAACGATGCGTCGTATGCAAATGGCTCAATATAGCTTCAAACGCATAACATCAAAAATTGTTGATTTGTTTTGCGGTTACGGTGAAGATCCGCTGCGCATCGTTGGTTTTTCGATGTTACTGATATTGTTTTGCGCTATATTATATACGTTTACAGGCTTAAATTATCAAGGTGAATACCTTGCATATAATGTCGAACAAACAATAAATGAAAATGTTAACTTTTTCCTTTCAAGTTTATATTATTCAGTGGTTACTTTCACTACCTTAGGTTATGGCGACTTCACACCTGTTGGAATATCACGTGCCATTGCTGCAGTAGAAGCATTTACAGGGAGCTTTACCATCGCTCTCTTTGTAGTGGTATTTGTAAAAAAAATGACACGCTAAATTTTATCAGTCCCGTTATATATTTTTCTTTTGCCTACCGCCCCGCCCTGTTAGAATAGCGACATTTATTTATTCGATATTTTACGGAACCTTTAGTCAATGCGTACTAGTCAATACCTGCTTTCCACCTTGAAAGAAACGCCAGCGAGCGCCGAAGTTATAAGTCATCAATTAATGTTACGTGCCGGTCTCGTGCGTAATATAGCTTCAGGCCTATACACTTGGTTACCCACTGGACTTAAAGTATTAAGAAAAGTTGAAAAAATTGTTCGTGAAGAAATGGAGCGAGCTGGTGCAATTGAAGTCATGATGCCAATGGTTCAACCTGCTGATTTGTGGGAAGAGTCGGGGCGTTGGGAAGATTATGGACCAGAATTACTACGCTTAAATGACCGTCATAATCGTTCATTTGTTTTAGGGCCAACTCACGAAGAAGTTATTACAAAACTTGTTAGCAGTGAAATTAATAGCTACAAGCAATTGCCACTGAATGTTTTCCAAATTCAAACTAAGTTCCGTGACGAAATACGCCCTCGTTTCGGTGTCATGCGTGGTCGTGAATTTTTGATGAAAGATGCTTATTCTTTCCACCTAGGTGAAGAATGTTTAAAGAAAACGTATCAGAAAATGTTTGACGCTTATTGTCGTATTTTTGATCGTTTAGGTTTAGATTATCGTCCCGTTATTGCAGACACAGGCTCAATCGGCGGTGAAGCGTCACATGAATTTCATGTGCTAGCAGAATCTGGCGAAGATGACATCGCTTTTAGCGATGGCAGTGATTTTGCTGCCAACGTGGAAAAAGCAGAAGCCTTAGCACCCAATGGTGAACGGGCAGAACCAACGCAAGAAATAGAAACTGTAGAGTTAAAGCTTGAACGTTTGATAAAAACCTCGAACATAGATTTAAAAACTACCGTTAAAACATTATTAGTACTTGGCTCTAGTAGTGAAGGTGAACCAGAAAAATTCATTGCTGTAGTTCTTCGTGGAGATCATCAGTTAAATGAAGTTAAAGTTGAAAATTTACCTGGTGTAGCTTCACCTTTAACATTTGCAACTGATGAACAAGTATCTGCCGTTGCTAACTGTCATATTACTTCGCTAGGCCCTAAAGGCTTGAATGTTGAAGTTATTGTAGATCACAGTGCCGCTCATCTAAGCGACTTTGTTTGTGGTGGCAACGTTAATGGTCAATCTTATACAGGGGTGAACTGGCAACGAGATTGTGGCGAAATCAACATTCAAGATATCCGCAATGTTGTTGAAGGCGATCCTAGCCCGTGCGGCAACGGTAATATTGTTATCAAACGTGGTATTGAAGTTGGTCATATTTTCCAATTAGGCGATAAATATGCACAAGCAATGAACTGTGGGGTATTAACAGAGAATGGTAAAAATCAAATTTTAACCATGGGTTGTTACGGCATTGGTGTTTCAAGAATTGTTGCTGCTGCCATTGAACAAAATCACGATAAGTACGGTATTAAATGGCCCGCAGCTATCGCTCCATTTCAAGTCGCCATTGTTCCTATGAATATGGCAAAGTCAGCACGCGTAAAAGAAACTGCAGAGGCACTTTATGCTCAATTACAACAAGCTGGAATTGAAGTAATCTTTGACGACAGAAAAGAACGCCCTGGGGTTATGTTTGCCGACCACGAATTAATTGGTACACCAATATTATTAATTGTTGGTGAACGTAATCTTGATGAGCAAAGCATCGAAGTGAAAAACCGCATTACCGGTGAAAAATCGTTGATGGCTATCAGTGATGTAATGTCTTTATTTAAATAAGATATTTTATCGTTGTTCTGTGCCATTCTTGGCAGGTCAACATTACGTATAGCCACGCATGCACTTAAATATAAAAAACGCGATTTAAAATCGCGTTTTTTATTTGTTTATATAAATATTTATCTGCTAATTACCATAAACCGGAATTTCTCGTAAGCGTTCATCAATCTTCTGTATCATCGATGTATAAACTAAAGAATTGATATCGCGGTAATACTTTTCAAAACTTTGTTGTGTGATCCCCTCCGGCAAACCAACTAACGCGGGTAAAACCAAAGCTTCATCAGTAATGTCAGCCAAATTCTTTAACACCACCAGAGCACTTTCATCATTATCTGTAGCTAACATAGCTAAACGAGTACCTGCTCTATCTGCCATCAAGTCAGCAAAACTAAAACCACTGCCACCACTATTTGAATCTAAAAACTCTTTTAATTCACCTATAGCATTACTCGTTGAACTCGAACCAAATAATTGTAAAGCAGCGGAATAAATGAAATGCTTTTGAATATCCACCCTATTACGTAATTTAACGCTCGCTCTAAGCATATTTCTCTTTTGTTTTTGCTGAGAAGATAAATTAGCAATATCACCAACAAGCAACTCAAATTTGTCTGTACCAAAATAAATCACTAAAGCCGTTAAGGCCGCTCGATTTTCTTCAGTCAATGACTGAATAATACCCGCTAATTTACGTTGTTTAACTAAGCCAAAAGTAAAGCCCAAGTATTCAGCCAATGACAAGCCAACCACGGGTGATTGTTCTATATAGTCAACTAAACTTTGATGATAAAATCTGATATCTTCAACGTCACCAAATAATGCAAGTTGATCCCGTAAAGCAAACAAACCATCTTTTTTACTTAAGTTTTTATTATCAAAATTTTCAGGAAGTGTCATGTTTACCGATATTTGCTTAGCGGTTATATCGACACTTTTAACTAATTGTAATAATGATGTACCAAACTCTTCTTTAACATATGAATTGGTCAACCATTCTGCTAATTTAATTATTGCATTGCCCGGTAGGGCAATATCGCCAATATAAGCGGTATCAAAGTCTAGGCCTTGTTGGGAAGAAACAAGCATAACCTCAACATTGAGGTATTTAATAATCTCAGGAAAAGGTAATTCTAAAGAAAAGTTAACTAAGGCATTGTCTTTAAATAGAGTAACATCTGAAGTCAGCTGAGGGATTGCCCGATGGCCAAAAGCACTCAAGCCATAAAGTTCAGTTTGAGTGACTTGTAAGTTTATAGTCTGCTCTTTACTTTTAAATGACTGAATTAAGCGCTGTACAATTCGCTTATTTTCAGCAGCAGAATTTGCATCTATTTGATGGATGGGCTGTAAATGCGGAGATGATTGCAATGCCATAAAAATACCAATAATGGTAAAAACAATCAATAAAACGAAAAAGAACAATACTCTTTTTAACCAAACCTTCAAAAGTACACCTTCATGCTAAACAATATTATTTTGGTGTATTCTGATTGTGTTGCCTGTAAAAGTATAGTGATAATTTTTTCTAATTTTAGCCATTCCCCCATTAGCAATCACAAATATCCCAATAAATTTTCCGATCAAATAAATGTGCTAATCGAATATTGAGCTCTTTAAATGTGGTTAAACTTTTGTCATCAGGTTTAAAACACTGCCAAATAAACTGATGGCAGTTATTTTCTATCATATGGTAATCACGACATTGAAATACTTGCTGTTGTGCCCGGTTTGCAGCCATTTCGCTAGCAATAGGTTTTGCTTTTGAATCACATGCAATAAAAATATTTTTACCTGAGCGCTCTTTAGTAAAACGCTGTACTGAAATGGGTTTAATTAACCCGTTACCATCCAGTTCAATAATCGTATTGTCGCCTACCCAAATCCCGGTATGATCCAGCAATCCACCAATACCGCAACAAACAAGCGCGCCAATTTCCGGTCTCACTTTTTGCTCGGTACTGAATAAATCTGTTGGATATTGAACGATGGGGGATTCATATTCTTTTAGTTTATTTAAACTTTGTACATCACGGTAATAACGCCGTTTATTTTGCTGTTTTTTTCGATCGTCTGCTAACTCTTTCACCGCTAATGCAGAAATCGCTGCCGCGCCTAACCATAATAAAGGTAATGGCATAACTCACCTCGTGCTTGATTTTCAACCAATGTATAACAAGATGACGGTTTATTGATATTATTGCTATAAGAAAGTTGCAAGTAACTGTTTCAAAGTCGCTAAATATTAGTAACAATGAAGATTGCATCATCAACAAATAACTTAAAAATAAAGCTAAAAGAAGCCAGTAATGAAAAACATCAAAAAATCATCAAAACTCAATAATGTGTGTTATGAAATCAGAGGACAAATCGCCGCTGAAGCTAAGCGATTAGAAGACGAAGGCCACAAAATATTAAAACTCAATATTGGTAACCCTGCCCCTTTTGGTTTTGCCGCCCCCGATGATATTTTAAAAGATGTGATTCATAACCTTCCAACCGCTCAAGGTTATTGCGAATCGAAGGGGATATATTCTGCGCGTGTTGCTGTTATGCAGTATTTCCAGCAACAAGGCATTCTAGATGTAAACGTTGAAGATATCTTTATCGGTAATGGCGTTAGCGAATTAATTGTAATGGCAATGCAAGCGTTATTAAATAATGACGATGAAGTATTGATCCCCGCGCCTGATTACCCTTTGTGGACAGCGGCTGTAGCACTTTCAGGTGGGAAAGCAGTTCATTATCGTTGTGATGAAGAAAACCAGTGGTTTCCTGATTTAGATGATATGGCTAATAAAATTACCGATAAAACCAAAGCTATTGTACTTATTAACCCAAATAACCCTACAGGTGCGGTTTACAGTGAAGAAGTATTAAGAGGTATTATTGAGCTTGCCAGACAGCATGACTTAATTATTTTCAGTGACGAGATTTACGATAAAATATTGTATGACCTAGCAACACATATTCCAACGGCTAGCCTAGCACAAGACGTATTAATAATTACCATGGGCGGTTTATCAAAGAATTATCGTATTGCGGGTTTTCGCGCGGGATGGATGGTGATCAGTGGCCCTAAATTTCATGCAACAGATTATCTTGAAGGTTTAAATATTCTTGCTTCAATGCGCTTATGTGCCAATGTGCCTTGTCAGCATGCCATTCAAACAGCACTGGGGGGATATCAAAGTATTAATGAATTGATAAAAGATGATGGCCGTTTAATCAAACAACGTAATTTAGCGCACGAAATGATTAATGACATTGATGGCTTGTCTTGCAACCCTGCAATGGGTGCTCTTTATTTATTTGTAAAAGTCGATCAAGAAAAATTCAACATCACAGATGATGAAAAAATGATTTTAGATTTACTTATCCAAGAAAAAATTCTATTAGTGCACGGTAGTGCGTTTAATATTACTGAGACAAACTATTTTCGTTTAGTTTTTCTACCACATGTAGACGAGTTGGTGCCAGCAATGGCTAAACTTAAAAACTTTTTTAGTACCTACAGCCAATAATAATTTGAATTAGATAGGAAATGAGAATGCAAAGTACCTTTTTAGCTTGGATGTTCAGAATGCCTTTAATCAAACGTTGGGCATTGATGTTTTGTGTAAAGCCTGAAAACGTTGCAGAGCATTCTCATCAAGTTGCTATTGTTGCTCATTTATTAGCGGTTATTAGAAACAAAAAATTTCAGGGTAATATAAATGCTGACCGGGTCGCAACTATCGCTTTATATCATGAGGCAAGTGAAACTCGTTATGGCGATATTGTTAGTCCAACAAAGTACGCGAACAAAGAAATAGCAAAAGAGTTTAAAAAGATAGAATATTTGGCCGAAAAAGAATGTTTGGCATCATTACCTGAAGAGTTTCAAGAAATATTTAACGATATCATTGTGCAAGATAATGTTGAGTCTACTTATAAAAAGATTGTAAAAGCGGCCGATATTCTAGTGGCTTATATCAAAGCGATTGATGAGTTAAATCACCAGAACCCAGAGTTTTCTCATGTAAAAGAACGCTTAGAAATAAAACTCAATGAATTAAAGCAAGATATGCCTGAAGTTGATTACTTTATGAAAATGTTTCTTCAAGCCTGTTCTGCAACGGTTGATAAGATAAGCCAAAGTTAAAGTTAAAGTTAAAGTTATCAGAATATATAACCTTCGCTGTTATTTACTATCTATAATAGCGAAGTTCCCTAATAGTAATCTCTCAAAAGAGTAGAATACCTATAATTATCTAGCGTTTAACGCGAGTTTAATCATTTGGATTATTCATCCTAATTTCGCAAAACTCATCATAACTGTCGATAAAAACATCAATCATTTTCGCATCAAACTTTTTACCTCGCTGCGCAATTAAAAATGTTTTTATGTCATCATTAGACCATTTTGTTTTGTAACATCGGTCAGAGCCTAATGCATCGAAAACGTCTGCAATAGCCATAATACGAGCTTCTATCGGAATGTTTTCCCCCCTTAAGCCTTCCGGGTAACCGCTACCATCCCAATTTTCATGATGTGAGTGCGCTAATCTTGCTCCAAGTTTTGATACATTGGTTTTAGATTTCGACAATAGTTGAAAACCCGCTTCAGCATGAGTTTTCATTGTATTCCATTCATTCTCATCAAGTTTACCAGGCTTATGAAGAATATCCCTTGGAATAATAACTTTTCCAATATCATGCAAGGGAGCCGCTAAATGAATAGCACTGATAAATTCATCATCTAACCCTAACTTTGTTGCTAATAGTTCACAAACGAGTGCCACACGTTGTACATGAGACCCAGTATCTTTACTGCGTGCCTCAATAACTTCACCGACAATATATAACAGTTCTTTCTGAGTTTTTTCTGCTTCGTACTTTCTAGATAAAATATCGAGTAAATGTGCAACATTGGTAGCAAACAGTTCAGCTAAATTTGCTTTAAAATGCTCGGCATCATCTTCAAACTCAATATAAAGGACTGAAGCTGAATTGACTGATGTTTCATAATAGCCAACAAAAACTTCATCGGTAATAAAATGGCTTTTATTATCAAACGATTTTCGAATGAGGGTTTTAACGTCATTCGATATTTCAGAAGCCTCTAAACTATCAGACTCACTGACATATTTCCCGGTACAAGCAATAATCAAATTAGAGCTTGTTTCATCGATTTCTATGTGGCTCCTAGCAATATAGAGTGCGGAACTATCAACTTCCATAAGTGTTAATAAGTGATCTAATGCTGCAGAAGCGAAAGCTTTAAATTGGTTTATCTTTAAAAGATCATGAGTTGCTTTTATCAATTGTTTAAAAGCATCTAAGCTACGCTGTATCGTCATAATGTCGCGATATGCTCGAATACTCGCATAAACTGTTGTTGTCATTTTCCCTGAAGTAAAATCAGTTTTCTCTTTATAATCATTTATATCAAATTCTTTGATAACCTTGGACTCAGGGGCAGAACCCGCCTGCCCTGTTCTTAAGATTAAACGTATAGCTTGATTCTTTAAGTCATTACGGATCCATTCAACAAGCTCTAAACCTGCATGGTCAGTTTCCATAACAACATCAACAAAAGCCATACAAAAAGTATCATCTTTTAATAATATCTCACGGGCTTGTTCAGAGGAATATGCAGAAACAATATCTAATTTGCGATGCTCGATATTGGCGTCAGCTAAAACTAAACGAGTAACTTGATGAACAGATTCATCATCATCAATGACCAGTATTCGCCATACCTTGTTTTTCTTTGATTTTGACGAACAAGTGTCATCTGGTGATTCGTCTTTAAAGAGAAAATTTGACATTACTGATTCATTTTGTGTGTAAGTTAATGGTAAGTGTAATAAAAATTTGAAATTTATCCTCTTTTTTATATAAATAATTAGTGAATAAATAAACTTAATTAAAGAAAAATTAAAAAGATTCGAGCTAAGCCAAATAGATCTATAAATAAATGACTGATTTCAATATATGACCGACCATCTATTCGATTTACTGTGCCTTTAATAAGTTGACCGCAAATATACCAGCCAATCGCACTTCATTAAAAACCTTTAATTTCAGATGATTAACTTCGCATTTCAATAATTAAAAGGATGTAAGAGTCGGTAATTGGTTACTAAGGTGATACCATTATTATCAATGAAGGTAGTACCGTTATATCGTTGCTATATACTTAAATTCTCCACATCTGCGTAAAATGTTATTAATAAAATCACTAATATCGATATTTGTTATTGACACACATAGCAAAACATTTTAAAAATAGAGTTATAAATAAATTAACTTTAAGTTCAAAACAAAATGAATTTCACTCTTTCACTCATCGTACTCGTCTCTGTCGTCGTGGTTATTAAACCATTGCGGAGCTGGTGTTGTGTGTAAGAAAAGTTAATTAAAAAACCTATACAATAAACCCTCGCTCTGCATAAGACCGAGGGTTTTTTTTTCCTTTAAACTTTAGATAAATAATATTTTATAAAAGGTAAGCTCATGACAACTCAGACATTCACCGGCGCAGAAATGGTGGTAAAAGCACTTGCTGAATTAGATGTAAAGTACATATTTGGATATCCAGGTGGCACAGTTTTAGATATTTATGATGCTATATTTAGACAAAGTGCGGTTGAACATATACTCGTACGGCATGAACAAGCTGCGACCCATATGGCTGATGGCTTTGCTCGTGCTACAGGAGAAGTTGGCGTGGTATTAGCAACCTCAGGCCCCGGTGCTACCAACTGTATCACCGGCATTGCCACCGCGTACATGGACTCAATTCCTATGGTGGTACTTTCAGGGCAAGTACCTTCCACCCTAATTGGCGATGATGCTTTTCAAGAAACCGATATAGTTGGTTGTTCACGCCCCATAGTTAAACACAGCTTTAACTGTCGAGTGGTTGAAGAAATACCCAACATTATCGCTAAAGCTTTTTATATTGCTCGCACTGGACGTCCAGGGCCTGTGGTTATTGAGTTGCCAAAAGATTTATTAATGCCTTCAAGTACGGGGGAATTTAGCATTGAAACTGATGTGAAGATGCGTTCTTACAATCCGAGTATTAAAGGCCATCATAAACAAATTAAAAAAGCCGTTAAAACCTTATCTGAAGCTAAAAGATTAGTTGTTTATTCTGGTGGCGGTGTCGTTATTGCAAATGCTTCAGAGCTATTAACACAATTGGTTGAAAAATTGGACGCCCCCATCACCAATACATTAATGGGGCTAGGTGGAATTTCCGGTACACATAAAAACTATATTGGCATGTTAGGTATGCATGGCTCTTTAGAAGCTAACAAGAGCATGGCAAATGCGGATGTAATTCTTGCCCTTGGTGCTCGATTTGATGACCGTGTTACCAATAATGTGAAAAAGTTCTGCCCTGATGCAAAAATAATTCATGTCGATATTGACCCTACTTCTATTTCTAAAACGATAAATGCTCATATTCCGGTCGTAGGTTTGGTCGATATTGTTTTGCAACAATTAATAGATGAATTAACAGAAACTGACTTTCAAATAAACAAAGATGAAAGAGCGAATTGGTGGCAACAAATCAATCAGTGGCGTGAAGTTAACAGCATAAGTTATGTGCAAGAAGGTGATAAAATAAAACCACAGCGCGTTATCGAAGCGATGTATAAAATCACTAAAGGCGAAGCTTATGTTTGCTCTGACGTTGGCCAACATCAAATGTTCGCTGCGCAATATTATCCGTTTGCTAAACCTCGCCAATGGATAAATTCTGGTGGTTTAGGCACTATGGGCTTTGGTTTACCCGCAGCGATGGGCGTTAAGTTAGCTTTCCCTGAAAGTCATGTGATTTGTATAACGGGTGATGGCTCTATTCAAATGAACATTCAAGAGCTTTCAACTTGTTTACAGTACAACTTACCTGTGGTCATTATCTCACTTAATAATCGTTCTTTAGGCATGGTTCGTCAGTGGCAAGATATGGTTTATGGCGGCCGTCATTCATCTTCTTATATGGAGTCTTTGCCTGACTTTGTTAAGTTAGCAGAATCTTATGGTCATGTAGGTATGCAAATAAACAATTTAGATGAATTAGACGATAAGCTAAAAGAAGCTTTTAGTATTAAAAACCGGTTAGTTTTTGTTGATGTATTAGTTGACGAAAAAGAACATGTTTACCCCATGCAAATACGCTTAGGAGCAGTTGACGAAATGTGGATAAAAAAGGGAGTTAAAGCATAATGCGTAGAATTTTAGCGATTTTATTAGAAAATGAAGCAGGTTCATTGTCACGAATAGTTGGCTTATTTTCACAGCGTGCTTTCAATATCGAAAGTTTAACCGTTGCTCCTACAGAAGATACCAGCTTATCGCGCGTCACTATAGCAACGAGAGGCGACGATAAAGTATTAGAGCAAATTGTTAAGCAAGTAAATAAACTTATTGATGTTATTAAGATTACTGACCTAACTGAGCGTAACTACGTTGAGCGTGAACTTATATTAATAAAAGTACTTGCGATGAATGATAAGTCTCGCACGGAAGTAAAGCGTATAACAGACATTTTCCGCGGGTCTATAATCGATATCGGTAAGCAAGTCTATACCATTCAATTAACCGGCGATGCTGAAAAATTAAATGCCTTTGTCACGACGTTAGCGAATGAAACTGAAATTATTGAAGCGGTCCGCTCTGGTTGTGTTGGTATTGCCCGTGGTGAAAAAGCGCTAAGAGTATAAAAACTGATATTTAATAAGAAAACCAAGCAACTTGCTTGGTTTTTTATTTTATAATGGCAACAGATATAACAATTACTTGTGATAATAACAAACATAAAAGCCATGAAACCATCCATTACTACAGCAAGTAAAAGAGATAAAAAATCATTAATGCGCTTTTATAAACAGCAATTTTATAGCGCAGGTTTACTTGGACTTGACTCCGTATACATCATCAAAGATGAGCAAGAAATTATTGGCGCCGTTATTATTTCAGCAATTGAAAAAAGTAATAATCAGTTGTTTTTGCATGCATTGGTGATCAAACAAGAGTTTCGTCATAAAAAGTTAGCAACACGCCTTATTCAACACGTAAGACTCCATCACGAAAAGCAGCAGCTATTTTGTTTTGCACAAGAACATCTTGCTCATTTTTATCAACAAAATGGCTTTAGCCAAGTACCTGAGCACTTGTTACTTCAACCATTGTTAAGGCGATATTCAAGATATAAAAAAACCAATAACATGTTATTGGTTTTTAAGTGTGAGGTTTAATTTTCAATAAAAATTAAGCGTTAGTACTTGCCGTTTCAACTGTATTTTTCAATAAACAAGCAATGGTCATTGGCCCAACGCCACCAGGAACAGGCGTAATTGCACCACAAATAGGTTCAACATTTGTAAAGTCGACATCGCCAACGAGTTTGCCTTTGCCATTTTCATCTTCAATCCGGTTTATGCCAACATCAATAACGGTTGCTCCTGGTTTGACCCAACTTGCTTGAACAAAATTAGGACGGCCAACAGCCGCTATCAAAATATCAGCTTGCTGACAAACTTCAGCTAAATTTTTGGTACGAGAATGAGCAATGGTTACCGTACAATTTTCTTGTAAAAGTAAAAGAGCAACAGGTTTACCAACAATATTAGAACGACCAATAACAACGGCATGCTTACCTGACAAGTCTTCTCCTAAATGTTTCTTAGCTAGAATAATGCAACCTTGTGGCGTACAAGGTACTAAAGCCCCTTTTTCACCGTTAAGTAAACGACCTGAGTTCATGGCATGAAAACCATCTACATCTTTATGTGGCGCTATGGCCGCAATAATGACACTTTCATCAATATGTTTAGGTAAAGGTAGTTGCACTAAAATGCCGTGTACTGCATCATCATTATTTAGCTGTTGAAGTTGTTCTAATAATTCTGTTTGCGTGGTGTTAGCCGACAACTTAATTTCATTTGAAATCATTCCTACTTCACGCGTTTGTTTTACTTTATTGCGAACATAAACTTGGCTCGCAGGATCTTCCCCAACTAAGACAACGGTTAAGCCAGGAACAATGCCTTTTTCAGCTTTAAGTTGCGCGACTTCAATAGCTAAGGTTTTTCGTAAATCTGCAGCTGCCTGCTTACCATCAATGATCATTTATATATTCACTTTATTGAGAATTAGAAGAATTATTGGCTGTTCACCACTTATTATTGCTTTTCAAAGAGGGAACATAATGTATCCAAGCCGCTTGAATATATATATTCAAGCGGCTTGAGTTTATATGGAGTATGCTATTGAATTTTTTTTAATTAAGCAAAAGAATTTAACGGTTTTATTGAGTTTTATTGCTTTGTATTCTGTATACAAAAACCATACTATCAATAGTAACAAGCGCCAAAATTCTTGACGCTTTGGGATAATTGATAATGACAACGTTTAGTCAATATCATTCAGTGGCCAAGACACAATATAATCTTCAAAACACGCTATCGCTACATCATTATCTTTAACTATTTTTCCTCGCACCGACATCCCGGCTTTGTGCATTGCCGATTTTTTACCTTTATTGAGTAATGGATGCCAAGAAGGCATTCCTCGCCCTTCTTTTAAACGTCTATAGGTACAACTTGGCGGCATAAAAAACACTCCGTCCAAGTTTTCCTGTGTTAGTCGAACACAGTCAGGTACTAACGTCGTACGTTCTTCATATTTTGAACATTGGCAACTTTTTTCATTTAATAAATGACAAGCAATATTGGTGTAATGAATTTCTTCACCTTCATTGATGTGAGTTGTTGGCAGTAGTTCTGTTTCTTCTGTTGTTTCGTCGTCATCAATAAATTTATTCAAACAACATTTAGCACAACCGTCACATAACGACTCCCATTCAGGGCGAGTCATTTCTTCTAATTTCTTTGTTTGCCAAAATGGAGCATTTTCGCTCATAAATATTTACTCTTTTCTTACAATTGATAAGTTCAATTAAGCCTAGTGAATAGGTGGGAATTTTATCCGATCGGATAAATGCCCCACTGAGCTGACAAAATAATAAGATAAATTCCAGTGCATTAAGCTCTTATAATTATTATAAGCTAAATATACTCGGCCATTTTCGTCATCAGGAAATACCAACGCTGCTTTAACGTCGACTTTAGGTAAGTTAGTACCATCGGCACGTCTAATACCTAACCCTTGCCATTGTGCTAACGTTTTCTCAGTTTTTGCCCAAGCTTTTAACCAGTTTTTACGACTACCAGTATTTTTAGGGATCGCTAGCGACAAATCAAAACCATGGGGTAATTTAACTTGTCTTCCCCAAGTTAATTCGTCGTTCCAGCCTTCTTTTTTGAGGTAGTTGGCCATTGAAGAAAACACATCAGCAGAATTTCCCCAAATATCTTTTTTTCCGTCGCCATCACCATCTACGGCATAAGCAACGAATGAAGTTGGCATAAACTGATTTTGCCCCATAGCACCAGCCCAAGAGCCTTTCATCTTTTCAATGCTAATATGTCCTTGCTGAATAATGTTTAAAGAAGCCCATAATTGCTTTTTAAAAAACACTTCACGACGACCTTCATAAGCGAGGGTTGTAAGTGCGGAAATAACATTATAGTTACCCATAATTTTGCCAAAGTTCGTTTCTAGTCCCCACAATGCAACAATGAAACGAGGTTGAACACTGTATTTTTTACCTATCTCAGTTAATAAAGGTAAATGCTTTTTATACATTGCCCGCGCTTTTTTTACTTTCCAGTCAGGTACACGTTTTGGCAAATACGTATCTAATGTTTCAACTTTTTCTGGTTGTGAACGATCAGCTTTTACTGCTCGTTGATGAAATTTAACTGTTGAAAATGCACGTTCAACAAACTCATTATCGTAGCCCTTTTTAAGTGCTTCTTCCTTTAGCGTAACAACATATTGTTTAAAACCAGTTTCGGTTAGGTTTTTTGTAGACGCGTGAGAAAAAGTTGAGAAACAAAGTAATAAAGAACAAGTGAACAGCGCACTATATTTTTTTGCGTTAAACAGTAAAGTCATTCAACACTCCTTATTTTTCACGATTATTTTTTAACAGCATTTCTTCTTTATGCTGACTAAGTAAGTTTTCTTTTGGCGGAGGAAGTTGTAAATAAAAACCTTGTTTGTTTAAGTTGTCTTTCACTTTATTAATGTCTGCTAGCGCCAACTTATCTTTATTGGCGAGATTCATGACGGTAACAAGTGTCGGCGTTCCGAACATTGACATCAAGGGCGCTGGTATTGCTGAAAAATCATCTCGTTGCTTAACAAAAAGATATGTTTCAGCTTTTTTAGAACTTTTGTAAATAGTACATAGCATAATGGAGACCTATGGGTTTAAAGTGTGTTGGTTATAATGGCCTTTTAAGCCATTCATTCAAAAGAGTAAAACGTTTCTAACTTAATTAAAGTCACTTTTTGCATATGAACAGAGCTTTTCACCAAAAAGTGATTTACGCCAGCCAGTTAAAACATCAATAGACAGACTATATTCAGGAGCACTGTTAAGTTTAAAGTGCCATGACAAAAATTGATTAATTTGCTTTTTAGAGGCTAAATTTTCCGGTAAAAGCTCAACTTTACCTGCTTGTTCAGCAATGAAAACTTTTACCTTTTTGAATATTTGTTTATAGCCAGGGTATTCATCTAGGCGGAGTATTTTGTCTGGGTACTCTCCACAGTCATCTTTTACTGCCCTTTTCAGCACCGTCAACATTGCATTCCCTTTATGACGTACGTCGAGCGTCTCGACACCTTCAAGGTTTGCCATAGTGCCAAGGTTATCAGGGTTATGAACAGCTAAAGCAAACAAGGTATGATCTTTAGCAATAAACCCTATTGGCATGTCACGTGTTTTTGCTTGCTGAAAACGCCAACTTGCTAAATGTTGTAATAAGTACAACTGTTTAGGGTTTAACTTCCAGCTAAGCTTAATATTTCGATACAGTTTAGTTTCATCGATCGCCGTAAACTTTTTCTCAATCAGTAATTCACTTTCTTGCTTCGCAGCCTCAAGCCAACCCTTTTGTTCAAGTTCATCATGAATACGTGGATAAAGTTGAAATAAGTAATCTACATCTGCTTGCGCATAATCGAGTTGCTTAGCGGTTAGAGGGCGCTTCATCCAATCAGTACGTGATTCTGACTTATCAAGCTCAATCGCTAAATAATGATTCACCATTGCAGCATAACCCATTGATAAACCATGCCCTAAAAATGACATCATTATTTGGCTATCAATTAAGTTAACCGGACGACAATTCGCTGCAGTAAGAAAAACTTCTAAGTCTTCCGAACACGCATGCAACACTTTACAGATTTTTTCATCCGTTAGTAATTGCCAAAATGCTGATAAATCACTAATAGCAACGGGGTCAATCAAGGCTAAATTTTCACCATCATTTACTTGAATAAGACCTAATTTAGGATACAAGGTACGCGTACGAACAAATTCGGTATCTATTGCCAAAACATCAGCTTTCGCAAGTTTATGACAAAGTTCTACCAATGAGGCATGATCTTCAATGTATGTTTTATTCAAGTTATTTGTCCTTTATAACTAACGACGACGACGTGTTGCTTGTTGACTTCTTTGTTGATGTTTTTTCACTGAGCGACGAATTCGACGGCTTTTAGCATTATCCATCGCTTTTTCATCAACTTTAACTTTGCTTTGCGTTTCAACAGGCAAGTCGACTAATTTACGGTAATAATTTACTTCGCCTAACGCTAATTCTGTCCAACCACCATTAGGTAATTGGCGCTTCATTTCCATGTCACCATAGCGAACACGAATTAAGCGACTAACTTGAACTTCTTGGCTTTCCCATAAACGACGTACTTCACGGTTTCGTCCTTCAGAAAGCACTACATGGAACCAATGATTCCGTCCTTCTCCGCCTTTATAGGTGATTTTTTGAAACTTCGCTGGGCCATCTTCTAACTTAACACCCGCACGAAGAGTTTGCAGCATCGCTTCGTTGACTTCACCAAAAACACGTACCGCATATTCTCGTTCAACTTTTTTGGATGGATGCATTAAACGGTTGGCAAGCTCACCATCTGTTGTGAATAACAACATACCTGATGTGTTAATATCTAGTCGGCCTACCGCTACCCAACGACTGTTTTCTAATGGCGGTAAACGGTCAAAAACCGTTGGACGACCTTCAGGGTCCTTACGGGTACACATTTCACCTTCAGGCTTGTTGTACATAATCACGCGACAGATATCATCTTCTTTAGCTTTTAACTTCACGGTATGGCCATCAAGACGAATTTGCTCAGTTCCTTCGATGCGATCACCTAAAAAAGCGGTTTTTCCGTCAATGCTGACACGGCCAGCACTTATAAAAGTTTCCATTTCACGGCGTGAGCCTTTACCTGCACGGGCAAGGACTTTTTGTAATTTTTCAGACATGGGGCTTAACTCTCTTTACGTCAGTAACTTTACGTTGCTGACTCTAAAATAAATAGTGTTTGTGTATTTTTCAATACGGGTGCTGTTACTGCAACTAACCATTTGTTAAACGGGTTGAGCTGTAGCGCCTAATTCAGCCATAGGCATTAATTCTGGTAATTGGGTTAATGACGTTAATGAAAAATAATCTAAAAACACTTTCGTTGTTGCATACAACGAAGGCCGTCCGGGAACTTCTTTGTTGCCCACTACTTTCACCCAATTTCTTTCTAATAATGTTTTCATTATATAACTACTTACCGCTACACCGCGAATATCTTCTATTTCACCACGGGTTATTGGCTGTTTATAAGCGATAAGCGCTAACGTTTCTAAAAGCGCGCGGGAGTATTTCGGCGCTTTTTCTTTATTAAGTTTAGCGACAAAAAAAGCTAAGTCATCACTCAATGCTGTGATGGTCTCAAAACGGTAACCTGAGGCAACTTTCACTAGGTTTACACCTGAGTTTTTATATTTTATCACCAATTCAGTTATAACATCACGAATTTGTTGATGGCTCACTTGATAATTCACCAAGAGCTCTGTTTTTAATTGCTTTACATTTAATGGTGTATCGCTAACAAAAAATGCCGCTTCAAGAAGTTGTGATAACTTTATATTTTCAAGCGTAGTCATTCAGGTAATCGCACTTTTAATTGACCGAATACTTCAGTTTGTAGACATTCTATCAAACTTTCTTTGATCAATTCTAAAATAGCCAAAAAAGTTACTACAACGCCTTGTCTGCCTTCTGTCACTTTAAATAACTCACTAAATTCAACAAATGCTGAAGGAGTTGCCGCGGCACGCTTTAAATGGGCTAATATCAAAGACATTCGTTCTCTCGTTGATAAAAATTCTTTTTCAATATGATGATGTTCAAACGCTTTAGTGCGCTTCATTACACTTTGTAAAGCACTAACAAGCTCACTTAATTCGACATCAGTCTGGAATACTGCAGCTTTAAAATCATCGGCTAGTTCTGCATTAGCATAAAACATATCTCGCTCTAAACGAGGTATTTGATCAAGTTGCTGCGAAGCATTTTTTATAACTTCATATTCTTGCAAGCGACGAACTAATTCAGCTCGGGGATCTTCATCGTCTTCGGTTACTGCCTGTTTAGGTAATAATAAACGTGATTTAATTTCCATTAAAATGGCTGCCATTACTAAATATTCTGCCGCTAATTCCATTTTAATTTCTTTCATCAACTCTATATATTTCATGTATTGCGTAGTGATGGGAGCAATAGGCATATCGAGAATATCAAATTTTTGCTTTCGAATAAGGTAAAGCAATAAATCAAGTGGTCCTTCAAAGGACTCTAAAATAACTTCTAGTGCATCAGGTGGAATAAATAAATCTTGAGGTTTATCAACCACGACTTCACCTCGGATCAACGCAAGTGGTAAAACTTGCTGAACCATTTCACGTGGTATGCTTTTGTCTAGTGGTTTAACTGTTTGATTCAAGTTTTCATTCACCCGCTAAAATATCATAATTATTCAAAGGGGGTTGGGTCACCTTCACCCACCCTGATAATATTCACGTCATCATCAGAGAAATCAATCACAGTTGTCGGATGCTCCCCTAAGTGACCTCCATTAATGATTAAATCGACTTGGTGCTCTAAAATGTCTCGAATGTGTTCAGGATCATATTCTGCTCGTTCTTCACCTGGCATAATTAACGTAGTAGACATAATTGGCTCTTGCAATTCAGCCAATAAAGCTTGCGCAATGTTATTATCGGGCACCCGAATACCTATGGTTTTTCTTTTCGGGTTTAACAAACGCTTAGGAACTTCTTTTGAACCTTTAAAGATAAAAGTATAAGGGCCTGGCGTATTATTTTTTAATAAGCGATAAGCAGTATTATCAACTCGGGTATATTCAGATAGTTCAGATAAGTCGCGACACACTAAAGTGAAGTTATGCTCTTTATCAATATTTCGAATATTACAAATACGTTCAAGCGCTTTTTTGTCACCAATATGGCAACCTAACGCATAACCTGAATCGGTAGGATAAACGATAACACCACCTTGTTGGATAATAGCTGTCGCTTGTTTCATCAAACGACCTTGCGGATTATCAGGATGTACATAAAAAAACTGACTCATAATTTTACTCCACTGTTGGTATTGATGTTTTCTATAAATTTAGCTGATATTATCTTTTTCAATGATGCTGGGTCTTAATGCCAAAGATCCCATATAGGTTTTACCTTGTCTGGCATGCGTAAATTTCGGCCTAAATCACTCCATCTTGATGGATAATGAAAGTCTGAGCCCATAGATGCATGTAAATCATATTCTAAACAAAAGCTTAGCATTAATTTCCGTTGTTCGTTACCCATTTGCGGTAATACTATTTCTAAACCATCACCTTGTGCCGCTTTAAATTGAACCACTAAACGGCGTAACCATTTGGTTGATAAGTCATATCTAACCGGATGTGCAATCACCGCATTGCCACCTGCATGATGAATAGCAGCAACAGCTTCTTCTATAGAGCACCAAGTTGGCTTTACAAAAGCACGCTGCCCTTTGCCAATGTATTTATCAAAGGCTTTTTGCATATGATCAACATGGCCTTCTTGCAATAAAATTTTCGCAAAATGAGCACGAGTAATTGAGCCTTCACCGGCTAAATCTTTAGCTTGCTGATAAATACCCGGAAAACCACATTTAGTGAGTTTTTCGCCCATTGTAGTTGCGCGCAACTCTCTTGCTTGTTGTTGGCTATTAATTAATGTTTGTAATTCATTATTATTCACATCAATGTTTAAGCCAACAATATGAATTTCAAAGCCCTGCCAGCTGGTTGATAATTCAATACCATTCACTAATTTCAATGGATGATTTTTTTCTACAATATAATCTTTAGCTATAGATAAACCTTTAACCGTGTCGTGATCAGTAATGGCTAACACATTCAATTGGAAGTTAACCGCCCGTTCAACAAGCTCTTGCGGCGTTAATGTTCCGTCAGAACATTTTGTATGACTATGTAGATCTACCCGTAGGCTATAATAATCAGCTAAATCAGAGGTTGACAACACAGTCATAATCAGTTCTTCTATAGGGGAATTAATTGCAGATGCAATTTTACTGAGATGAAGACAATAATGATACAAGTAAAACAAACTATTTCGATGATTTGGTGGTGGCATAACTCTACATAAGTGGGTTGTGATGTTTACTTGTACGTAAAAATTCAAAAAGCCTGCTTATTTCTAATAAGTGGGCTTTTTACTTTTTAGCGGTTTAAAAAGCGAATATAATGTAGTTAATGAATTTTAAACTATATTGTTCGTATTTACTGACAGAAACTTAGCTTTGATACTAATCAATAAACACAGAAATTGAACGATAGAACGACAAGAATACTAACGAATAAAAAGAGATAATAAAATGATTACAATTCGCGTTAAAAGTTGGTTTATATGGTGGCTATTGCCTATTTATGCAGGTTGACCATTAATTTTTTGAACTATTAGGAAAGAATATGAACCATCAAGACACTATGATTATAGATGAAGACACTGGCAGTGTTAACACTTTGTCAGAAACAGTAAAATATCAAACAGACCCACTGGCGATATTTCATCAATTAAGCAAGAATACCGACAATAACTTATTATTAGAATCTGCTGAAATTGATAAAAAACATCAATTAAAAAGCCTATTACTTACCGATGCAGCGATTAAGATAGTTTGTCATAGTAATACCGTAACGTTTAATGCATTAAGTAAAAATGGCCAAGCGGCACTGATTTTTGCACAACAGCAATTGAGTAGTCATGCACAATTGACAATTGAGAATGAAACCTTAACCGCAGTTTTCCCCGAAGTTACTCAGCAACTTGATGAAAAATCGCGTTTATTAGCGATCAATCCCTTTCAAAGTTTACGTTTATTTAATCAACTAGAAAATAAATCTCGTCATCCTTTTGCGGTATTTCTAGGGGGTGTTTTTGCTTTTGACATGATGTCGATGACTGAGCAATTGCCCACAGTGAGCAATGGCGATAATACTTGCCCTGACTTTGTTTATTACCTTGCTGAAACCGTCGTTGTTATTGACCATGAAGCCCAATCGACAGAAGTTATTGGCAATGTTTTTTCCGGTAAAGAAGCAAAAGATAATTTGGTAACCATTCGTCAACGTTTATCCGACATAAAAAATATTATTGCCCAGCAGTATATTGCACGAGAAATTCCAATAGATAATCCTACTGGAAAAAGTGTAGTAAGCTGCGATATTTCTGATGAAAAATTTTGCCATACCGTTAATCAGTTAAAAGAAAATATTCGCGCAGGTGATATTTTTCAAGTTGTACCTTCGCGCACCTTTACCTTAAATTGCTCAAATACTCTTAATGCATATAAAGCATTAAAACAAAGTAATCCTAGTCCTTATATGTTTTACCTAAAAGATAGCGACTTTTGTATTTTTGGTGCGTCTCCAGAATCTGCATTAAAATATCAACATAAAAGCCGTCAGGTAGAAATTTATCCTATTGCTGGAACACGTCCTCGAGGCTTTAATAAAGACGGTTCAATTTCTCTCGACTTAGACAGTCGTATAGAACTAGAGCTTCGTTTAGATAAAAAAGAATTAGCTGAGCATACTATGTTAGTTGATTTAGCCCGTAACGATATTGCGCGAGTTAGCCAAGCAGGTACTCGTTATGTTGCTGATTTACTGAAAGTTGACCGCTATTCTCATGTTATGCATTTAGTGTCTAGAGTTTGCGGCACGCTAGATCTCGACTTAGATGCCCTGCACGCCTATCAAGCTTGTATGAATATGGGCACATTATCAGGCGCCCCTAAAGTAAAAGCGACGCAATTAATTCGCGAAGTAGAAGGTAAACGACGTGGCAGTTATGGCGGCGCTGTTGGTTATTTAACCGGCGACGGTGAAATGGATACTTGTATCGTAATACGCTCTGCTTTTGTGAAACATGGTATAGCGCATGTACAAGCGGGGGCTGGTGTAGTTTATGATTCAGATCCACAGTCTGAAGCTAATGAAACCAAACAAAAAGCACAAGCAGTTATCAATGCTATTCAAAGCGCAGAGTCATTTATCGTAGAAATTAGTGCCGATTCAAGTATCGAGATAAGTGACCAATTAAATGATGTAGTAAATATTACCAAGGAGAACACTGATGCATAATACGGATAATGCGACTTCAGTTAGTCATGATAATGGAGAAGTTAACATTTTCATGCTCGACAACCTTGATTCTTTTACTTACAACCTTGTTGATGAATTTCAATGCTTGGGTTTTAAGCCGACAATATATCGCAATACTTTGTCTGCAGATTTCATCTTCGAACAAATACAAAAATGCACTGGCCGGGTTTTACTCATTTTATCACCAGGTCCTGGTGAACCGAATAAAGCAGGCTGTTTAATGGACTTAATTGCCAAGTGTGCTGGTAAATATCCAATATTAGGGATTTGTTTAGGGCACCAAGCGTTAATTGAACATTATGGCGGAAAAGTTGACCGTGCCCCTGAAATTGTTCATGGCAAAGCATCTAATATCACTCATCGTCAAAGTGGTGTTTTTGAAAACATTAGCCATCCTTTGCCAGTGGCCCGTTATCACTCTTTGGTTGCGACTGATGTACCGAAAACCCTTGATATTATTGCTGAGTATGTAACTTCAGCTCAAATCAGTTTGCCCATGGCAATTGAGCATAAGAATGATGCTGCACTAGGTTTTCAATTCCATCCTGAGTCCATTTTAACCACTTATGGTGGCACGTTATTAGCACAAACCATTAATTATTTATTATCATCAAATCAAGAAAATATAGCAGGAACTTCACATGAGTAAACTATTACAGCAACTTGTTGATGGTCAAAATATCAGCCAAACTGACGCTGAAGATTTTTTCAAACAAATGATCAAAGGTGAAATTGAACCCGCATTATTAGCCAGCGTATTAACGGCATTAAAAATTAAAGGCGAAACAGCAAATGAAATTTCAGGTGCCGCGATCTCAGTAAGAAATTCAGCCACCTCATTTCCACCACAACAAAACAATGTCGCTGATTGTGTTGGTACAGGTGGGGACGGCGCTAACACCATTAATATATCTACCACAGCGGCTATTTTAGCTGCAGCTTGTGGCCTAAAAATGGCCAAACACGGCAATAGAAGTGTTTCTAGTCTGTCTGGCTCTGCAGATTTACTTGAAGCATTTGGCGTGAACTTAACTATGTCGCCAGCAATAGCGAGTGAATGTTTAGCCAAAACAAATTTATGCTTCTTATATGCTCCTGCTTATCATCCTGGTTTTAAACATGCCGCTCCAGTAAGAAAAGCAATGGGGGTTCGTACGCTTTTTAATATTTTGGGACCATTAGTAAACCCTGCCTCACCCAGCACCATGTTACTAGGCGTTTATACGCCAGAGCTTATTAATGTAATGGCGGAAAGTTTACTGTTAACAGGAGTGAAACGTGGCTGGGTAGTACACGGTAGTGGCTTAGATGAAATAGCCCTACACGGTGACACTCAAATTAGTGAAATAAAAAACGGACAATGCACTACTCGGGTAATTTCTCCAAAAGATTTTGGTTTATCCAACTACACATTAGAAGATATCAAAGGGGGGACACCGCAAGAAAATGCCGAATATATTCGCGCCATTATTTCAGGTAAAGGCCAACCTGCCCATAATGCTGCGGTTATTATAAATTGTGCAGCATTACTATATTTACACGATAAAGCCAGCGATTTAACAACAGCCGCAAATATGGCAAGTGAGGTGTTAGCGTCAGGCAAAGCATTAACCACTCTAGAAAATATGGTCGCTATTTCAAATTCAAGTTCACACTCAGAGGCATCTGCATAACATGGCAAATATCTTAGAAAAAATTGTTGCAGACAAGCGCGTAGAAATTGAGCAGCGTAAAATTGATTTTCCGTTAAGTGACTTCATTGATACTTTAGTACCGACTCAAAAAGACATGTATGCTGCGCTCGACCGAAAACAAGGTAATGCACACGCTGGTTTTATTTTAGAATGTAAAAAGGCATCTCCATCAAAAGGCTTAATACGCGAAGAGTTCGACCCGAAAGCCATTTGCCAAATTTACGATAAATATGCCGCAGCGATATCGGTTTTAACCGATGAAAAATATTTTCAAGGTACTTTTGAGTATTTAAAAATAGTGACCGACACGGTAACTTGCCCTGTATTGAATAAAGACTTCTTCGTTGATGCTTATCAGGTTTATTTAGCGCGTTATTATGGTGCTGATGCGATTTTATTAATGCTCAGCGTGTTATCTGACGATGAGTATAAAGCCTTATCCGCAATAGCCGAGCAATATAACTTGGCAGTATTAACTGAAATTTCAAATGATGAAGAGCGTGACAGAGCTATCGATTTAGGCGCAAAACTTATTGGTATTAATAATCGTAATTTGCGCGATTTATCTACCGACATCGCCCGCACTTTTGACTATGCGCCAACACTTCCAGCCGATCGTATTGTAATTTCTGAGTCGGGTATTTATACCAACGAACAAGTGCGAGAATTAGCCCCTGCCGTCGACGGTTTCTTAGTGGGAAGCTCGATTATGGCAGAAGATGATATAGATCTAGCCTGTCGAAAGCTTATTTATGGTAACAATAAAGTTTGTGGTTTAACTAAAACAGAGTATGCACAAAAAGCCGCTGATGCTGGCGCGCAGTTTGGCGGTTTAATTTTTGCTGAAAAATCGCCTCGATATATTAACAGTGAACAAGCACAAGCGATTGTCAAACAGGTTAAATCTTTACATTATGTCGGTGTATTTGTTAATCATCCTATAGAAGAAGTCGTAAAACTTGCACAAAACCTTAGCCTTTTTGCCGTACAACTTCATGGTAGTGAAACTTCAGAATATATTACATCGCTTCAAAAGCACTTACCAAAAACGTGTCAAGTGTGGAAAGCCTTTCCAGTAGAGGGTCAAGTTCCTGAGCTTATTAATAATGCTCAGTTTTATATTTTAGATGGCAAAAATGCCGGCAGTGGTGAAACGTTTAATTGGCGAGCGTTAGCCGAAACTGAGCAAGACTTGACCCATTGTTTTCTAGCGGGAGGTTTGTCTATCGATAATATAGAACAAGCTGTCAGCCAGAAAACAACACTAGATTTATTTGGTTTGGATCTCAACTCAGGTGTTGAAACAAGCCCTGGCGTTAAAAGCCGTGAAAAACTTCAGCAAGTTTTCGCCGCCATCAGACACTATTAGTTATATCAAACACACTAAGTGTGTATACAGGATTAGGAACAAGAAAATGACAGAGCAATCAAGCAAACAAGAAGCTAAAGCAACATTACCTGCTTATTTTGGTGAATTCGGCGGCATGTTCGTCGGTGAATTATTAGTACCCGCTCTTGAACAATTAGAGCAAGCATTCATAGAGTCACAACAAGACGAAAGCTTCTTAGCTGAGTTTAATGACTTATTAAAAAATTACGCAGGTCGTCCAACACCACTGACCTTAACGCGTAATTTAAGTAAAAACCCATTAGCTAAAATTTATTTGAAACGTGAAGATTTATTACACGGTGGCGCACATAAAACCAACCAAGTGCTTGGCCAAGCATTACTCGCCAAACGTATGGGTAAAACAGAAATAATTGCTGAAACAGGCGCAGGACAACATGGCGTCGCGACAGCCATTGCTTGTTCATTATTAGGTTTAAAATGTAAGGTTTACATGGGCGCGGTAGATTGTCAGCGTCAGCAGCCTAATGTGTTTCGCATGAAATTAATGGGCGCCGAAGTTATTCCTGTAACTGCAGGCTCTGGCACATTAAAAGATGCCGTAAATGAAGCGTTGCGTGATTGGTCAGCAAACTATGAAAATGCTCATTATTTATTAGGCACTGCGGCTGGTCCACATCCGTTTCCAACCATAGTGTGTGAATTTCAGAAAATGATTGGTGAAGAAGCAAAACAACAAATACTTAAACAAGAAGGTCGTTTACCTGATTATGTTATCGCTTGTGTTGGTGGTGGCTCAAATGCCATTGGTATTTTTCAAGACTTTATCAAAGAAACAGACGTGAAATTAATTGGCGTTGAAGCCGGCGGTAAAGGGATTGATACCAACCAGCATGGCGCAACTTTAGTTGCTGGCACCAAAGGCATGCTACATGGTAATTATACCTATATTATGCAAGATAAATACGGACAAATAGAAGAGTCGTATTCTGTTTCTGCCGGACTTGACTACCCTGCTGTTGGTCCTCAACATGCATTTTTAAAAGAAACTGGCCGTGCCCAGTATGTGCCTATTAATGATGATGAAG
>Ga0209395_1001909_pt1 | contig 28328 bp, 20 predicted proteins | sample GOMGulsemesocosm_3_FD_184635 | JGI IMG/M metagenome (GOLD analysis project Ga0209395, IMG submission 184635) | Methane-oxidizing microbial communities from mesocosms in the Gulf of Mexico - GOM9D Gulf of Mexico (SPAdes) (version 2) | ecosystem: Environmental > Aquatic > Marine > Cold seeps... | reverse complement strand
AAATCGAGTTTTGGACGGAAATAGCGGTAAAAAGAAGGTGTTTTAGAATGAAAAATGAGAAAATTTCAAAAAAATCAGTAAAATTTCTTTTACAGAAAATTTTCTAACTTAATCAGAGGTTCCTTAAAGGTAAGAAATAAATTAGCGGCTGAAAAATGAACTAATATTAGTTTGATGTGTTTGTGTTTAAAAAGAGAATAATGATGAATGTAAAAAAATTAATAAATAAGGTGGGGTTGGTTTTGATTGCAGCAATGCTAATGCAATCAGCGTATGCAGACCCTAGCAGTATGATTAGCAGGCAGGTCAGTCGTACCGTTAGCCAAGAGGTTAATAGGAACCTTTCCGAGCGAGTGATGGAAGAAGAGCTTCAGAAAGTTGAGCCAGTTAAAGAAGATAAAGTTATTTCTGCCAAAGTTAAAATTAAACAAGCTCAGAAATTGTTAAAAAAATTAGGTTTTAAGCCAGGTGTTGCGGATGGGGTAATGGGGAGGAATACGCGTAAAGCGATAACGGCTTTTCAGAAAAGTAGAGAGCTTAAGGGTGATGGGCGATTGACAGAAAGCTTGTTAGAAAAGCTTGGTTGATATTAGTTTTACACATAAAAACAACGGTTTTTTGTTTTTATGCTACAATTATAATTAACAGTAATGGTTAGGGGATTTTTAACATGATACAAAAAAGTAATAAGCGCTTAGGCTTAGCTGCACTATTAACGGTAAGTGCGGTAGCAATGGCTTCAGCTGTTGTGGGTACATTGACTCATAATGCGGTTGATTGTACAGATGCAGGTTTGGAAGCTGATTTATTAGGGACAGGTTTTTTTAGTGGTGGTGAATTTACTCCTAGTTCTGGTTCAAACGTATATCGATGCGTAGTACCAAACTCTCCAGCAGGTGAAGAAATTGTTAGAAATCACACCGCAGTGACTTTTGAGCATATATTATTTGCAGCACCTGAATTGTGGGGAATGGATGTAGCGGGTAGTGATAACACAATGGCTGCTTCTTCTGATAAAAAATCAGACTTATCTTTTTGGGGTACGAGTAACCTGACTCAGATTTCTGCTGATCAAGGCGATCATTTTGATACTGATATTTATCAGTTCACCGCTGGTTTTGATAAAGCCATGGGGGATTTCTTTGTAGGCTCTTCTATTGCTTATGCGCATACTGAAGATGAGCAAGGTACCACCACTTCGACATCAGATACTGTTGGTTTTACCCCGTACGCGGCTTATAAAATTAATGATTATCTATTTGCCTCTGGCTTAGCGGGTTATTTATACACGCATACTAATAGAGTAGATGGTGGAAATGATCAAGATACCCATGATTATTTAACAGAAGTTAATATGAATGCGTTTAAAGTGATTAATTCATTTATCTTAAAAGGTCGTATGGGTGTACGTTACAAACATACCATTACTTCAGTTAATAACGGTGGATCAAGAGATAACTCATTTGATGAATTAACTTGGGTGGGTGATGGTGAAATTGGTTATCAACTAACTAACAAGCTGCGTGTCTATACTGGTCTGTTATATGAATATTATGACCGTGAAGCGAGTGGTGCGAGTATACAGGTTCGTGACAGTATAGCTTTTATGCGTTACGGTGCAGAGTACCCTGTAAGTAACAGTTTAATGATTGGTGCTAAAATTCAGCATGATATTAATGATGAAGACAGTGATTATATTACAGGTAGTATTAATGCTCGATTAGCATTCTAAACCTTATTGATGTAATTAAATTAAAAGCCCCTTGATTGGGGCTTTTTTTTGTTAAAAATAGTCAAGTTTAAGGTATTAAAGAGTTTTAAATATGATAAAAAAAGTGAGTAATAAATATTTAGGTTTTCTTTCTCTAGTCACTGTATCTTCAGTCGCAATGGCAGTATCAGTGGGCGATTTGATGTCGAGCCCATCTGAATGTACTAGTGCCGGGTTTGGTCACGTTCCAGTAAATACAGTTGAAGGCGTTCTTTTTAGGTGTACGGGTGAAGAAAGCTCTGCAGGCGAAGAAATTGTTAGAAACCATACCGCAGTGACTTTTGAGCATATACTCTTTGCAGCTCCAGATTTGTGGGGAATGGATGATGCTCATAGTGATAATGCAATGGCCGCTTCTTCTGATAAGAATTCAGACTTGTCCTTTTGGGGAACAAGTAACTTAACTCAGATTTCTGAAGAGCAAGGGTCTCATTTTGATACCGATATTTATCAATTTACAGCGGGTTTTGATAAAACGATTGGCAATTTATTTGTGGGTTCTTCTATCACTTATGCGCATACAGAAGATGAGCAAGGGTCGACAGTTTCAACCTCTGAAACAGTTGGTTTTACACCGTATGCGGCTTATAAAATTAATGATTATTTATTTGCCTCTGGTTTAGCGGGTTATTTATACACGCATACTAATAGAGTCGATGGTGGGAATGATCAAGATACCCATGACTATTTAACAGAAGTTAATATGAATGCTTTTAAAGTGATACATTCATTTATCTTAAAAGGTCGTATGGGTGTGCGTTATAAGCATACCATTACTTCAGTTAATAACGGTGGATCAAGAGATAACTCATTTGATGAATTAACCTGGGTGGGTGATGGTGAAATTGCTTACCAATTATCGAACAAACTACGTATTTATACCGGGTTGTTATATGAATATTATGACCGTGAAGCGAGTGGTGCGAGTATACAGGTTCGTGACAGCATCGCCTTTATGCGTTACGGTGCAGAGTATCCTGTCAGCAACGACTTAACCATTGGTGCTAAAATTCAGCATGATATCAATGATGAAGATAGAGATTTTATGACGGGTAGTATTAATGTGCGATTAGCATTTTAATTCTGTTTATAAGAGAATCAAAAAGCCTCGGTTGTTACCGGGGCTTTTTTTTATCCGCTATTTATAATAAGCTTATGAATTTTTAATTGGTTACTTGGTGGCTGGCGTGAGGAATAAACAAGTTTTGGCTATTTTAGTATTTCTAGTCGTTGTAAGTACTTTTTTATTAGTAAAAAATAAATCTAAATCAGAAAGGGTGGTTTTTCCTGATTTAGGCGTAGGGTTTGAGGTCGAGATTGCTAAAACAGAAAAACAAAGAATGTTAGGGTTGATGTATAGGCCTTTTTTGGCTATCAACAGCGGCATGTTATTTATTTTTGAGCAGGAACAAATACAAAAAGTATGGATGAAGAATACTTTGATTGCTTTGGATGTGGTTTTTATATCTGACAACGGTTTTGTTGTTTCTGTTATTCAATCTATGATGCCTTGTAACAAGGAGCCGTGTGAAATTTATAGCTCTGATAACAAAGCAAGGTATATGCTGGAGCTTAATGCTGAGGTCGTTAAGAGGAAAGGAATTAAGGTAGGGCAAAAAATTATATTTGAATGATTTAGGCGATAGACAGCCCAAAAGTATTTTTTGGACTGTCTAGTATTAGGACCTTATTTTTTTATAGATATTAATGCAAAATCTTTACCCATGGTAAAGGCTGTTGGCTCTTGAGCTGCACCTAGGTATTTTTTGGAAAAAAGCGGAATAGTATCTGTTGAGAACTTAGCCAGTTCATGAGCGCTCACTTCATTGTTTTTAGGCCACCAGTCCGCCTGGCCAGTCATTCCTTTTGATAATACATAAGTAAATAAGCCATGTCCCAATTCACTTAACTCAGCGGCTTCCTGATCTTTTCTGGTGGCGGTGATAACGGTAATTCCTACTGATTTGCTCATATCTCGGCTAAAATGTCGTTGTGAGTTTTGTAAACGTCTGAAGGAGTCGACGCTTGCACCTGAGTAACAGGCATCAACCATTAAAAGAATTTGTTGTATTTTTGAGTCAACAAAAATAGAACTCAATTCTGATGCTGATATGCCTACGCGGGTAAAATAACTCATGTCAGGTTGTAACTGGGTCTCATGGGGTAAAAAGTACCATTCACCGTCAACAGAAATGCCATGCCCTGCAAAATAAATCGCAAGTACATCATTTGCTGCCCCATTACTTAGGTTATTAAGTTCTGACAAGATTGAAAGTTTGGTTGCGCTTGAATTATATAATTGCCTTTTTTCAACTTTTCTAAATTGTGAAATATCATTGTTATTGAGTAATTTTGAAATAGACTGGGCATCAGGTACGCTATAGTCAAGATTTAGTTGGCTGTCTCGATATTGATTGACCCCAATAGTGATGACCTTCAATATAGGTTTTATCGCTACTTTTTTTACCGCCTTTTTAATATTGAATTGAAGGACTTTGCTTTGGCCTTCTATTCCCATTTTGTTTGAAGCAATGACCTTGATAGAGTTTTTCCCCGTAGTCGGTGTGACTTTCATTCTCATTGATCGATGTTCGCGGCCATCTTTTTCAAATACTTTATCATCTAAAATAGCTCTTTTTCCTGCGACAACTTTACTGTTGTGATACAAGTCAACACTATCAATACCTCCACCCTGCCCAGTGACTTCAACAGTCAATTCCGTATAATGCCGAGTTGTTTTGATATTTTTAACCACAACCTCTAATTCGGGTGGTAAGGCAATCCCTTTTTCAATCGCTGCGGGGTCTTTATTTAAATAAGCTTCATTTTTTAAAGCAGTGGCTAATAACCCTGGCTCATAGTATTTTTTAGAAAAACTATCGATAGGGATTTCTTTATCCTCTGCTTCCCATGAAATATTTGGCATGCCTTTTTCAGAGCTATCAAACCGACCTAAGCTGTCAACAATACTCCAGCCCTGTTTAGTTGAAATTATTTGTAATACTTTACTTCCTGTCTTAGTATCCCAAAGGACCGCCTTACCATCGCTATTTGCTGTTAACAGCTTATTTCCATTTGCTAGTAATTTAAGCGATTGGGTTCCAATATCTTTTTTGGATATACGAGAGATGGGTTTTCCTTGCGGGTTAACAATTGATATATTGTCATTATCTATAACATAAGCCGTGACGCGATTAGCTGTTTTACTGGTAGCAAGAACGGAATGGCCTGTATTTGTAGATGATAATTGATTTCCTGTTGAAATGTTCCAGCTGATGATGTCGCCATTTGCATAAGTGGATTCTAAAACACCTGTTTGGAGGAATTCAAAAGCAATGATTTTTTCCCCGTCATTATTTAAGACTTTAGATATTGCCCCGGTTGATAAGTCTCTTATTTCTAATTGATCAGAAGAAGAGAAAAGTGTCGGGGTGCGCACTAAAATAGCAAAATTTTGCTTGTTCGGAGCGATACGCATTTGTTGTGTATCACCTTCAGAAACCTGGCTAGTCCATTGTTGTCTTTTAGATTGAATTCCCCAAGCAGTTAATTCGTTGTTGCCGTGGTTGATAATTAAGAGTGAGTTATCAGGGGTACTTACCATTCCGTGGATCTGAGGGATGTTAATTGATAGAGAGCTAACTAATGTTGCGCTTAGAAAGTCATAACTATCAACGGATGATCCATTAGCCACGTAAAGAGTATTTTGTTGGGCCGTCGCTGCAATCGCTTTTATAGCCCCGTTTTTGGCTTTTATCATAGGGCGTTGTACGCCAACGTCTAGGTCCCATACTCTGGCAGTACCATCTTCAAGAACCAGAGATAAAAAACGTTGGTTCGCGCTAAGTTGCATTTCGATAATGTGACCTGATGAATTTTTTACCTTTAGTTGCGGGATTATCAGGTTATCAAATAGGTTTTTGGCAATGGCATCATTTACAGTTCTTGTAATCTGGTTTGTTATCATGCCAGACATTCCCATGTCAGCATGAGCTAAAATGGAGAATAGATAGAATATTGAATAAGCGAAAATTTTAAGATTCATGATTACTTCTCTCTTTAAAGTTGTCTAAAGCATTGCTTTTATCAATATAGCATATAGATAGCGTTGGAATGCTTGCTTAAAAAGTTACAGAGCTATTTAAAAACTACAAGGCACTATAAAATCCAGCTCTTAAGCCCTCTCATGCTAAGGAGGGTTTTAATGAAAGTACTTTTTTAAGCTTACTTGCAATAAGTTAATAGTTATGAATAGTTAATACTAGTAATAACGGCAGTTTTAAGGCATTATTGCTAACTGAGTACTTCAGTGGTTTTAGGCCTTGGTTAAATTTAAAGAGTTAAAAAGATGGATGTCATTAGTACCTTAAAAGAAATAGATGTTTTTCAAGGGTTAGAGGAAGAAGAGTTTCATCTTATTTCTGAGATAACAAAGACAAAGTTTATTAAAAAAAATACGATTGTCTTCTCTAAAGGAGATGAAAATCATTCAATGTACATTATTAAAGAAGGCAGTGTTGATGTTTCGATTCTGACCGAGACTGGAAAAGAATTGATACTCTCAACCTTATCTGAAGGTGAGTATTTTGGCGAGCTGTCACTTCTGGATGGCGCACCGATTTCAGCTAATATTACGGCCACCAAGGATTCGGTACTGATCGCACTTCATAAAGATCGGTTTTTTCAAATTATGGAAAGAAATTCTGCACTTTTGTCGAATGTGATTAATCATTTATGTGCAAAAGTCAGAGGACTCACCAGGAAGGTTGAAGGCTTTGCACTATTAGATGTCTATCAGCGTTTTTCTTTATTGCTAATGGATTTGTCAGAGTTAAATGAAGCTCAAGAGAGGGTGGTTTGCAGGTCTTTAACGCATAAGAATATTGCATTGCGAATAGGCTCATCAAGAGAGATGGTGAGTCGAATTATTAAAGATTTAGATAATGGCGGTTATATTTCTATTGATCATAAAATCATTACAATTAAGAGGAAGTTACCTTTAGCTTGGTAATTAAGTCACAAAACGGTGGGGTATTTGATACAGTTTGAATAGTTCTTTTTTTGTATGATAGACACACGGTTTAAGAAAAACCTTCAAAACTAAATTTTAAATTGATTAAAGAGGTCTACCATGAAAAAAATGATTATCATCACAATGAGTGCAGTGATTGCGTTAAGTGCTACCTCTGTTTATGCAGAATCCAAAGTCAACAAAAGTATTATCGTTAATAAATCGATGAGTAAAGGTAATGCTGCAATAGCTATTGGTAAAGATAATTCAGCTAATGTTGGTTCAGTGGCAATTAAAGGTTCGAATATCAATAAAAGCATTATTGTTAATAAGTCACTTAACAAAGGTAATGCTGCGATTGCTATAGGGAAAGGTAATGCCGCTAACATTGGTTCAATAGCTATTACCAATGCAAAAGTGACCAAGAGTATTGTGGTTAACAAATCTTACAATAAAGGTAATGCTGCGATTGCTATTGGCAAAGGTAATTCTGCAAATGTTGGGTCGGTAGAAATTAAGTAAAGTGAAACGAATTTTTTCTTGAATTGGAATGAAAATCAACTATATTTCTTAACTAGCAATGAGATGAGTGAAATAAGTTGAAATTAGCTTTGAGTTAGAGATATAGTTAATTGTAAATGTTTATTTGGGGTTTAACGATTTGGGTAATAAATCACAATAAACAGGTAAATAGGCAACAGATGTTTTTTGTTATATTTTGTAATATAGACACACGTTTTTAGAAAAGCGTTAAAAAATTTTAATACACCAAGGGGAACGACCATGAAAAAAATTATTATTGTAACTATGAGTGCAGTGATTGCTTTAAGTGCTACTGCTGTTCAGGCTCAATCAAAAGTAAATAAAAGCATTATTGTTAACAAATCAATGAATAAAGGCAATGCAGCCATTGCAATCGGTAAAGATAATGCGGCTAATGTAGGATCAGTGGCGATTAAAGGCTCAAAAATCAATAAAAGCATTATTGTTAACAAATCAATGAATAAAGGCAATGCAGCAATAGCGATTGGTAAAGGTAACTCTGCTAATATTGGTTCTATTGAAGCTAAAAATGCTAAAATCAATAAAAGCATTATTGTGAATAAATCAATGAACAAAGGTAATGCAGCGATTGCTATTGGTAAGAATAACGCAGCAAACGTTGGTTCTGTAGCAATTAAAGGCTCAAAAATCAATAAAAGCATTGTTGTGAATAAATCAATGAACAAAGGTAATGCAGCAATAGCGATTGGTAAAGATAACTCTGCTAATGTTGGATCTATCGAAATCAAGTAAAGCTTTTATAGAGTAAGAAAAAGAGTGGCTATCTTCTTAATAAGATACCCTGTATCGTAAAGGTAGCCGCTTTATAAGTAAGGTTGTTTGTTGGGGATGTTTTGATGGATGAGTTTCCTTTGGGTAAATAAGTCACAATAAACAGGTAAATAAGCAACAGATGTATTTTGTTATATTTTGTAATATAGACACACGTTTTTAGAAAAGCGTTAAAAAATTTTAATACACCAAGGGGAACGACCATGAAAAAAATTATTATTGTAACTATGAGTGCAGTGATTGCTTTAAGTGCTACTGCTGTTCAGGCTCAATCAAAAGTAAATAAAAGCATTATTGTTAACAAATCAATGAATAAAGGCAATGCAGCCATTGCAATCGGTAAAGATAATGCGGCTAATGTAGGATCAGTGGCGATTAAAGGCTCAAAAATCAATAAAAGCATTATTGTTAACAAATCAATGAATAAAGGCAATGCAGCAATAGCGATTGGTAAAGGTAACTCTGCTAATATTGGTTCTATTGAAGCTAAAAATGCTAAAATCAATAAAAGCATTATTGTGAATAAATCAATGAACAAAGGTAATGCAGCGATTGCTATTGGTAAGAATAACGCAGCAAACGTTGGTTCTGTAGCAATTAAAGGCTCAAAAATCAATAAAAGCATTGTTGTGAATAAATCAATGAACAAAGGTAATGCAGCAATAGCGATTGGTAAAGATAACTCTGCTAATGTTGGATCTATCGAAATTAAGTAGTAGTTTTTGAAAGAATTAAAAGGTCTTTTGGTTAAAGCCAATAGGCCTTTTTCTTTTTTAGGCGTAAGGATTTAATAACACCTGAAAGCAATGTGGTTAATATAAGGAATAAAGGCTGTATTTTGGATCAAGGGCTTTGGCTTTTATGCGATAAAATACGACAGCAGATCAAAAACCAGTGTCTCTTGGTCATGACTACTCCTAATTACATTGTATCTAACAGATTCAAGTCATATTCGGATGTTATTAAATCATTGCTTCATATATGAACAATATCCAGCCACCTAGAACCGCTTGATAAAAAATTGCTTTTATAGGTAATATGTCACAGTAAGCAGGTGAATAAGCTACAGATGTTTTTTGTTAACTTTTATAAAATAGAAGCACGTTTTAAAAAAACGTAATAAATTTTTTAATACAGCCAGGGGAACGACCATGAAAAAAATGATTATCGTAACAATGAGTGCAGTGATTGCTTTAAGTGCTACCGCTGTTCAGGCTCAATCAAAAGTAAATAAAAGCATTATTGTTAACAAATCAATGAATAAAGGCAATGCAGCGATTGCAATCGGTAAAGATAATGCGGCTAACGTAGGGTCCGTAGCGATTAAAGGCTCAAAAATCAATAAAAGCATTATTGTTAACAAATCAATGAACAAAGGCAATGCGGCAATAGCGATTGGTAAAGATAACTCTGCTAATATTGGTTCAATCGAAGCTAAAAATGCAAAAATCAATAAAAGTATCATTGTTAATAAATCAATGAACAAAGGTAATGCAGCAATAGCTATTGGTAAAAGTAATTCAGCAAACGTTGGCTCAGTAGCGATTAAAAATTCAAAACTGAATAAAAGTATTGTTGTTAACAAGTCTTACAATAAAGGTAACGCAGCAATAGCAATTGGTAAAGATAACTCTGCTAATGTTGGGTCAATAGAAATTAAATAATATACTTCGAATGAGTGGAAAAAGGTCTTTTTCTTGAAAGATAAAGACCTTTTTAAAAATAGATTTATTCGTGTATTAATTGAAGAGGTAACATTAAAATGAATTTTCGACTTTTGTTAATCCCCCTTTTTTTATTATCAGTCAATAGCTATGCGAGTGATTTAGATGATGGCATTGGCATTGATACAAAAATAGATGACGGGTTAAGTCTAGATAGGAATGTCAAATTTATAGTAAGAAAAGGCTTGTCAAAACAGAAACAGAATAGTAAGTCTGGAGGAAAAGACCAGTCAGGCTCTTGTGGTTCAGGGAATATAGTTATCGGTGCAGGTAGCAAAATTAAGGAAGTTTATAATATAAGCACAAATAAAGGGACAACCGCTGTTTGTGGTAAATAATAATGCTGGTCATGTACAGGAGATATGATGAATAAATTTAAAATACGCTCAGGAATCATTTCATTGGGGTTGGTTCTGACCCTTGGGGGCTGTGGTTTAAACCCTCAAAATGCAGATGTTGATTTAAATATTACTTTGCCTGAAGCAAAATTAACCGTTTATCAGGATGCAATCAGAAATTTAGGACGGATGAGTGTCATTTATGGATCACCTACCTTAAATATTATGAGTAAGAATATTGGGGATAATACAGGGACTTCATCGGCAACAAGCTATGAAATACCTCGAGATATTACTGAGATTGTAAAAAGTACACTGAATGGTATGGGAGGGAATGTAACATTTATTCCTTATGACCCCGACTTTTTAGCGGCATCAGTTAATACAGGGTATTCTTCTTCAGGGTTTGAAAATAAAATCATTCCTAATGTTGTTGTTTCCGGTGGTATTACCGAGTTTGATCGAGGTCTGGTGACTAAGGGGGATTCGGCTGAAATAGAAGCTACAATTGGTGATTATGGTGCTAGTTTTGAAGATCGAAATAAAGGCTCTTTAGCTCAAGTAACCTTAGACTTTAATTTAATTGATTTTAATACATTGGCTGGGATTCCAAGAATTCAAGCAGTAAATGGGATTCAGTTACATAAATCAGTTAAAGAAGATAGCTTTGCTTTCACGATTAAAAGTGTCACTTTTGGTGCGAAAGGTACGATAAAGAAAGTACAAGGGCGACATGCGGCGATACGATTGCTTGTTCAGTTAAGTATGGCTCAATTGATTGGTCGTTATCAAAAAATACCTTACTGGAGATTGTTGCCAGGTGGGCAAAGAGATGAGCTTGTTATCGATATGGTCACGACAGATTATTATGATATGTCTGAATCAGAAAAAACAGTTGCTATGCAGTCATATTTGTTTTTGTACGGCTACTCTGTACAACTAACAGGACAACTTGACCATGCTACCCAAACTGCATTGGCTGAGTTTGCGGGTAAAAATGGTCTGGCAAATGCTGGGATTAATGAGGAAACATATATCGCTTTGTTTGAAAATATTCCCTTTGATCATAAAACACAGCATAGAAGAAAAATAATGCCACAACCTATGGTTGCTTTTGCTCAGCCACAAAGTCTTGCTGAAAGTTATCAACAGGCACCTGCATTAGTTAATGGTAATGTAAGTTTGTGGACCAATAAGACTGAATATGATGTTGGCGATGAAATGCTTGTTAGTTTTTCGGTTGATAAACCAATGTTTGTTCGATTAGTCGTTATTAATTCAGAGGGTGAAGTTTCTACATTATTCCCTAATGTTTATCAAAGTGATAGTTTTTGTAAACCAGGAGTCACCTATCAAGTCCCTCCTCAAAATGCTGAATTCTCATTAGATATTGGCGGACCGAGTGGAACGGATAAAATTCGAGCAATTGCTAGCTCAACACCGATAGCAGCAGAGTCCTTGTTTTTTACAAAAGGTGGCGATTTTGATGAAAGTAGAATGTCTATATATCCAGTTAGAGCTGGATCAGACATTATTATTCATTAACAGTGAGAGGTTAGGATAATGAGAAATATATTGCTTGTTACTATAATAATGGGGTTGCTGGGGTGTGAATCGCCTCCTGTTAGACGATCTCAATTAATTGCAGAGCACCCAGAGTGGAGTGCTCAAACAGTAAAAATGATAACGGAAGGTTTTTTAATCCAGGGAATGACATCTGATCAGGTTCGGGCTGCATGGGGAAGACCTTGTCTAACCTGTACCGGAACAGTGATGGGGAGCGATGTGGATACATGGCAGTCTTGGGAGTATCCGACTCAAATTGTATTTTTTGATAAACAAGGCAAAGTCAGTCGCTGGACTAAAAAGTAAGGGTTGATTGTAAATAATTAAAGGTGATGTTATGAATATTTTAAAGATAATGGGTTGTAGCGTAGGGTTATTAGTTGCAGTAGGAACGGCAAATGCAGAAGATGTGAAAATGTTTTCTGGTAAAGCGCCAACAGCAGAAGAAATGGGGGCTATTTTATTTTCTAATCAACCTGCGGCTAAAGCAAAACCGACTGTAAAAATGAGGTCTATTAGTTTTGGTAAGGCTAAGAGTACGACACCAAAAGAATTACCTGCTATGACTGAGCAGCCACAACAGGTAGCCGCGGCAGCCGCAGCCGCTGCTTCAATTGGCTTGCCTATTAAGTTCGCTTATAATTCTGCAAAAGTCCTTGATGAGTCTAAGTATTCATTGAATGAAATCGGACGTATGTTAGCTCTTCCAAGCTATGCAAGTGAGAGAATTATTATTGAAGGCCATACTGATGCTGGAGGCTCTGAAGGTTATAACCAGTATTTATCAGAAAAAAGAGCTCAATCTGTTAAAAAATATTTGAGATCGCAGTTTAATATTGCCTCAAATAGATTGCTTACTGTGGGGATGGGAGAAAGCCAATCGTTACCAGGTGTGGATCCTTTTGCTGGCGCTAATAGACGCGTTCAGTTACGAAGAGCGCCATAGAAAGGTAAAATGAGTAGCTACTGGTAAGTTTAACAAGATAAGCTATTTAGAGAATACGTGTAAATCACAGGGAAGTGATGAATGTAAATATTGCAGAAGGCATGTTCGCCTCCGTGGATCGCTACATTTTTTAGTTGTAAAGGTCTGGTATACCAATAGTCGTTGAAATTGCACCCAGTCATTGAGGAAAGATAGGTTGAGTGTGATTGAGGTCTCTTTTTTCTTTGGCGATTGTTGTTAGAGTGGTTGCGCTGTTACTACGTATATTAGGTTGTGATAATATATTAATTCAGACGCTATCTATCATATTGTGGAGTAACTGCTTTATAGTTAGGTGATATTTTATAATTCAGAGTGGCGCACTCAAAAATAATAATGAGTGTGGATGGTTTGAAGCGGGATGAACAAGCATATACAGAGAGCGTTGATGAAAAATAAACTGATCATACTCATGTTAGTGTGGCAAAGCGCAAGCTTTGCAGGAATAAATATTGCAGAAAAAAGTACGGAACCAGAAAGAAAACAGAAAAAAAATACCCCTCTAACGGAGAAAAAAGTTCCAAGAGTAAAGAGTACCACTCAACAATTTGAAATTGAAGGTTATGCTAATTCAGTTTATGTTCGATTTGTTGTTGATGTTGTTAATAATAAGCGAGTGAGTGGACTGATGTTTCATGAAAATGGAGTATCAAGCTATGTTTATGGTGATATCGTGAATGGGGTGCTTCATATTTATGATTCAAAGGGTTTGCATTTTACTGTTATTGTTGCTAATTAATTGTATAGTTTATGCTTTGATGAATAAAAGACTGTCTTAGTTTGGGGTCTAAAATTTCTCCATCAGAATTAAATATTAATGCCTGGTCAGGGATAGGATTAGAGCTTCCAATAGCAATAATTTTATCTTGGCCTATGGGGCCATCAATATCTAGAGTGAATTCAGAGTTTTTTGGCGGGATCTGGTAAATGATATCTGCTTCACAAAAGCTTTTTGTTTGATAAGGGTTAGGAAATAGAGCAATAAGCTTTCCTTTGGAGTTCATGGTTACAATTTTAATATACATGGCTTTATCAGTAGAAAAACTGAATTTAAGCTTTTCCCCGATTCGATAATTGGTTTTCTCTGTCCAGACTTTAATACTACCTGTTTCTTTAAAGGCTTCGGTTATTTGTTTGTTCTGTCTGTTTGAGTTTTGATCCAGTGGCTGTTCAGCCGTTATTTCGTTATCAATATCCATTAGAGTTGCATCTTCTTTATCGGGAAAGATTGAAACTGATAATTTAAGCTGTGAGAAATTGAGGATGACGGTAGCGGTTACTATCGAAACGAAGGCCGCTGTGAGCATGACATAAGGTGATATTCCTCCTGTTGATGTCATTCCTTGTAAAAAACTGAGGACATCTTTAGTTCTGTCTTTTCTTTCAAAGGATAGAGCCTGTTTGAGGGTATTCCATTGTTTGTTATTTAAAGATTTTATTTTTTTGGGCTTCAATTGTTTTTTAAAGGCAATATCAGCACCCACCTTATTGAAAGGGTGCTGTCCAGATAGAAGCTCGTAACTAATGCAGGCTAATGCATAAAGGTCATCTCTAGGGTCAGGCGTTTCATTTTTAAACATCTCTAAGCTAGCATAGCTAGGTGTTAAGCCACCGAGTACACTAGCATCAAATTCCCTGGATAATGCGAAGTTTGCAAGTCTGGCTATACCAAAATCAAAAACTTTTACATGGCTCTGAAGGTCAACAAAAACATTGTTAGGTTTAAAGTCGAGATGGATAATATTTTTACTATGCGCATAAATAAGCGCTTGAGACATTTTTGAAATAATAGTGAGGGCTTTATCCGGAGACATTCCTTTGGGGTTGGCATTAATCACTCTATCTAAAGGGACACCATCAATAAACTCCATCGTCATAAAAACTGTGTCTTCATCACGGTCAAAATCATAAACAGTGACAATATTTGGATGGGCGAGAGCTTGCGTTTTTCGCGCTTCACTATGTAAAGCTTTGAGTAAGTCGCTGTCATTTTTAAATTCATCATTAATGACTTTTATAGCAATAAACGAGCTATTACCCGCTTCAATGTCACGTCTATCTAATGACTTATAGACTGTTCCCATACCGCCAGACCCAATGATTTCTAATAAGTCAAAGCGGTTTTTTAATAAGCTACCCGTTGCTGGATTTTTTATTTCTGTTTGACTATTGCTTGGTGTTAGAACTGTGTTATGTTGATAGTTATGAATTTCTGTTTTATGATCATGTATTTGCTCTAACTGGGTTTTATCATCAGAAATTGAGTTTAAATTAGGTAACAGAACTGTTTTATCCGATTCTTCGTTAGAGAGCTCTTTAGTTATATTGGGTAGATTTTTATTAGTCATAAAAATGGCATGATCTTATTAAAATATTACAGAGGTTATGTTAAGTTCTGAATAAATTATTGTATCCTAATTAGTTAAAGAGCTTCTGATTAAGTTGGTTAGAATTTAGCGCAGAAAAATGGTCGATATTGTTTACGAAGTGAGACGTAATAGTCAGTCTATTGCGCCGATCTCGGTGGGAAATATAGGCCGTATTAGTAAGCTAAAACTAATTGGACTTGATCAGAGCTTCCTTAAGCAAGTCGTTAAATTGATAGCAATATTTGATATTGTAATTATAGCGGTAAAATAGGGTATAAATTATTACTTGGGTTAGGATGTTTTTATGAGTTTTGTTCAATACGGTTATTTAACTAAGCGTGTAAAGTTAAAAAACCAGCTGAAAGTTAATTATTAAGGGGGTAGGGATGTTTTTTTATTTCAAATACATAAAGTTGTTAGCATTATTTTGTTTTGTCAATTTCGCAGTATTATTTAGTTTTAATGTTGGTGCTTCAGAATGTGGAATACTGCAACTACAAAACAATAGAAGCTCTGGTGTTAGTGTTAGCTTGAATCAATGTGACGAATTACCTAACATTTCAACGGGAACAGTATTTGATTTGGCTGCACGAGGGCGGTTATGGTTAAAATCAACTTCATTTGATGGTGGAGAGAATGGATTTCAAATGATTTGTCAAAATAGAACGGGACGGTCAGTACAGTTAGATTTTTCATCCCCATTTTTACCTTGGCTTAAATTGGATAAACTAAGTAATTGCAGTGGATGGGTTGATAATAAGTTGAGTTGTGACGGAAATGATGGGGTAAAGCACGGGCTTCATTGTGTGTTAGCGTTTTACAAACCGGTATTAAGGTCTCGTGATGAAAAAATAGAGCGAACATCATCTGTCAAAATGCGGAGTCTTAATTCAATTGACACGGGGCATGCGGCAGAGATTACTGCTGATGATAAAGCATTGCTACTTGAAGCTTTACATCCAGAATTAAAGATATGCAAGAAGCTAAATAATATCTTTCAGACGGTTCGAATAGACTGGGATGTTCAGATGGCTCATGTTATTAATTTTAGGATTAATGCTCCTGGTGTGCAGGTTAGTGCTGATCTGGTAGAGTGTCTCGACGCTATTATTACAACAATGCCATACCCTGTTAGTTCAAGGAAAGAAAGTTTTGTTAGTATTTTCTAAGTGAATAGACCATGCTAATAGTCTCAACAATTAATAAAAAAATACTGGTATTTTGTATTCTTAATGCATTGTTGTTAGGTCTATTTATAGACTATAGTTTTGGGCATAAACTTGATTACTGGATTCATGATTCAGCGGTTGTTTTTCAACACCGGACTCGATGGGAACATTCAGCAGTAGTTGCCCTTGATGATGGTGTTCCTTATAGTGTAGGTCGAAAACAAGCGCTTCCCTTATTTGCAAAAGCAACAGAGCGCTTGGTTGAAGCGGGTGTTAAAGGCGTCTTTTTTGATGCCAGAGTATCAATAGAGCAAGAAGGCAGAATGCCCTATGCTCGTTGTATTGAGAATGATGGGTCTGTTCAATGGTCAGAACCTCAATGTTCTACATTTTCAGGAAATCAATGCAGTATTAATAATAGTGAGCTAGGGAATGCTCCATTACAAATGAATGCAGTAGCTATTGAGTTGTTTAAGATTGCCCCTTATTTAGATGAAAATAGTGCCTTACCCGAGATGTTGCTTTATGGTTTTGATGCGGCTCTAGCTATGCCTCAAGATGGTGTTGTTGCAAGTGATCGCTTGGTGACTTTTGATAGTCCTATTGCAAGGTGGATGGATTTAAGTACCGATCATGCAGTATATAAAATGGTGGAATTTAGCCAACCGAATAATGTTCAGACGCTCTTTCAGAGTCGAGCGTCCGATGTTTTATGCAATATGGGGTTTCCATGTCGGCGGTTGAGGCAAAGTTTACCTGGCTTTAAAATCGTAACCGAAGGAAAGCAACTGATATTACCCGTCAGTCTTCTAGCCTCTTGTGATAAAGAAAAGGCCTTGCAAGCAGCCCGTCGGTTAAAAGATAAAGTCGTTGTGTATCAAGTTGCGGCACCTAATGAATCAACAGATTTAATTGTGACAGCAATGACTACTGCATCTTTAGGCCCAAAGTTGATGACACCTGGTGCCCAATATTTAGTTGATGCTATTGAGACAATACTTAATAACGATGGTCCTCAAGCGCCATCTGATGCATTAAAATACTTATTATTTATTGTTATTTCAGTTGTGAGTGTGATGGCTGCTGCCATTTTCCAGCAAACGCTTATTGTCTGCCTTTTTGTTGGGGTGATCGTTCTATTGGGCACATTGTGTTTTTTTAATCCCATTGTCCAGCTTTGGCCTGTCATGGCATCGATAAGTATATTTATCATCGGCGCCAGCCAAATGGTTTTTTTTAGAATGTTTCTTGGGCTCAAAGAAGGCAAATTGATGAGCCGATATATATCGGCTCCCATTCATAAGTTGTTGATGTCATTAAAAGTTAATGAATCATTTAAGATTAGGCGATGTCATGTTGTTATCTTAATGAGTGATTTGGCTGGGTACACAACAGTCACTGGTTTATTAAAAGATCCAGAATTGATTTTGGATTTAATGAATGATTACTTAGAGGAAACATCATTAGTTTTACAGAAAAAGCATGACGGTATTTTAGAGGCTTATGTTGGGGATATGGTTTGTTATTATTGGGCTGATATTGATGGAAATGACCGAGCTAATATGTATAAAAAAGCCTTGTTAGGCGCTGTAGAATTAAGAAAGTTACAAAAGCAGTTTTTTGCCACATTGCAACAACGGTATCAATATAAAATTGATGAGGAATTGTTGCAGAAGATTAATGGCATTATCGATGCGGGAATTGGCGTGACAGAGGGTGAGGTTGTGATGGGGGATCTGGGGCCTAAGAATGGTGTTAAAAAGTTTGGCATTTTAGGGGACCCATTAAATCTTGCAGCACGTATTGAAAGTTTGACGCGTTTATTTAATGCCAATATTATTATTGCTGGGGACTTTTTAGGTGTTGTTCATGCTTCTGGCTTAGTTACTAGGCGGCTTGGACGAATAAAGGTAAAAGGACGCTTATTACCTGAAAATTTGTATGCTTTGGGAATCGCTGATAATGGGTTGTTTGAAAAGAATAACATAGAGAATTGGACTTTGTGGTTAGATGATGTAGAAGCAGGCATTGAGACTCAACGGGTATGCCCTGAGTGTTACCATAAGGATCAAACGACTATTAATAATTGGCTAAAATGTAAGCTATTAGGTGATGATGGTGTTTGGTATTTAGATTCGAAGTAGGCTGTGATTATGAAAACAAATATAGTAAGTACAATGGTGGTTTCTAGCTTTTTATTTTCATGTGCGGTACAAGATATTCAGATGAGTTCCGTGGCTAAAAATGCTGATGAGTTACTCATAGTTGATTGTCTGTTACCTGGACAAGTCAGAAAATTGGGACAAATTGCTACTTATGTGACGGCAAGGCGAGCCATTAAAAGCTCAGCAGTGGAATGCGAGGTGCGGGGGGGGGAGTATGTTGCTTATGATAGAGCCAATTTATCAACAGCCCTTAATATTTGGTCTCCAAAAGCACAGTCTGGTGACCCGGAAGCTCAGAATTATGTTGGCGAGATCTACGAGAAAGGTTTAGGTGTCGAGCCTGATTATGAGATGGCTCATGTCTGGTATAAAAAAGCGGCAAGACAGGGGTACAGTAAAGCACAAATAAATTTAGGGTATTTGTATGAAAGAGGCTTGGGGGTTAAAAAGGATAAAGCTATTGCCCTTGAGTGGTATGCCAAATCATCAAAACTATCTAGTTTGAATATTCAGTATGAATCATCATTATCAACAGCTCCCCAGTCAAACCCATTATCCGCTGAATTAAAACTGTTAAAAGCAGCGCTAAAAAATAGTCAGATAGAGACGATCAGTCTAAAGAAAAAACTACTCAATATTCAAGGTAATCTGATTAGTGATAAAGAAAAATTAGCAATACTGCAAAAAGACTTTCTTTTGGTGCAGAAAAAAATTCAGAGTAGACCGCGGGTTTCACAAAATGAAAAGGAAATAGAATTTTTAACCCAGACACTTGAAGAAAAAAATCAAGCGATTGGGTTTCAGCAGTTGAATGTTGAAAAATTAGAAGATGAATATAAGAAAAAAGTAGCTGTTTTAACAGAAACACTAGCAGATACACAAAAAAGAGCTAAACAAATTGTTGATGCATTAAAAAGTGAAAATAAAAATGCAGCAACATCTCAAGTTGCTTTATTGCAAATGGAAGCGAAACTGGCAGAAACGGAAAAACGCTTACTAGATGTAAATAAGCTATCAGACCAGCGATTAATAGCACTGGATGAGTTAAAAGAAACGACGGGTAGTCAGCAGAAATCACTTCAGTTTGCAGATACAGAGCTGAAACAGTCTCAGCAACAAATTGAACAATATAGACAGGATAAAGTAAGCTTAGCTGCACAGCTAGAAAGTGATCTGGAACTTAAGGAAAAGTATTTACTAGAGATAAAAGATAAAGCGGGTGAAGTTGAAAAGTTAAAGAAATCTTTGATTGAAGAAAGATTGCAGTATGAACTTAAGATTAAGTCATTAAAGAAAACGGTTAAGGTCGAGTTAGTTGCAGATAAACCTAGTATTGAGATTATTGACCCACCTTTTGTTTTAACCCGAGGTATGCCAACGGTTACCTTGCGCTCTGTGGCAAGCCATCGTGAAATAATTGGGAAGGTTGAGTCGTCTGCTGGGCTGTTATCTTTGTTGATAAATGATTTAAAAAGAAAAGTCAATGAGCAAGGCTTGTTTAAAACCGATGTGGCATTACATGGAAATGAAACCCCTGTGCAAATTGTTGCAATTGATATAAATGGTAAAAAATCTAGTTTAGACTTTGTTCTTTCTATGGAACGTGCGATTCAACGATCTACGAATATTCCCGTTGGCTCTATAAATAAGCAAGAGAAAAATTGGGAGCAGGTTAATTTTGGTCGTTATCATGCTTTAATTATTGCTAATAATGATTATCTGAAAGTGCCAAAATTAGAAACCCCAGTAACGGATGCACGAGCTGTCGAAAAAATTCTGAGCGCTAAATATGGCTTTAAAACAAAGCTTTTAATTAATGGTACACGGTATCAAATTTTATCTGAGTTGAATAAATTAAGAGCGACCTTGACAGAAGAAGATAATTTGTTGGTTTATTATGCAGGGCATGGTGAGCTGGATAAAGTGAATATGCGGGGGCATTGGTTGCCCATTGATGCTGATGGAGATAATACTGCAAACTGGATATCTACCGTAGCTATAACCGATATTTTAAATTCAATGGCGGCTCAGCATGTGATGGTGGTATCCGATTCTTGTTATTCAGGGGCAATGACGCGTTCATCTTTAGCTCGGCTTGATACTGGCGTGACTCATAAACAACGAAATGATTGGCTTAAAGCGATGTTAAAATCACGCTCTAGAACGGTACTTACCTCAGGAGGCTTAAAACCCGTTATGGATGGAGGGGGAGGGCAGCATTCCGTTTTTGCTAGAGCTTTTATTGAAGCTTTGGGGGAAAATAGTCAGTTGTTGGAAGGCCAGGCTTTATATAGAAGCGTATCCAATAATATTATCGCGATAGCTGCTGATTATGGCATTGAACAAGTGCCTGAGTATGCACCAATTCGGCATGCGGGGCATGAGTCGGGTGAGTTTTTCTTTGTACCAAAGTAAAGTTGGGATAGTTAAGGAGCCTCTGATTAAGTTGGTTGGAATTTAGCGCAGAAAAAACTGTCGCTATTTTTCACGAAGTGAGCCGTAATAGTCGCTCTATTGCGCCGATCTTCGTGGAAAATATCGGCCGTTTTAGCAAGCTAAAAATAATTGGACTTGATCAGAGGTTTCTTAAGTAGCCTCGGAGTAAGGTGAGAATTAGGGCTGCTTTCCTATTTTTTGGTGATTCAGCCGTTTTACCACGTGCAATACAATTGTTTGTTGGTTTTGAAAAAATTGAAGTTCATCGACATATCAATAGTTATGCTAGTAGTGGCGGTTTAAATGTTAGGTTTTAGTTGGTATTGTATATGCTTCGCGCAGTTATGACTGCGGATTTCTATCGGTTGGTTTTATGCCGATAGTGGCGTTGCTGAAATAGTTACAGAGCTAGCTATGCGCCTATTTCAGCGCCTTGCTCTCGACAAAAACAACTCGCTATAAATACCGCATCTGTAACCGCGCGAAGTATAAGTCTATTATTAATTGGTGGGCAAAGGGCAGTCGCTTCCTGTTCATCAATTATCTACTCTAAATTTTTGTATTTTCTATCTACCTTATCAAAGCCTTTTTTGATAAGGTAGGAAGGGGTCTATTGGCCTCGATGGCTCTTGATCTTTTTCCAGTCGCGGCTGGTAGGCCTCTACTACCAAGAACAATAGCTCAGGAATTTACTGGTTTTTTATAAACCTGTAGTTTGTATAGTTCCATGTTAAATAATTGATTTCGTAATATATGCTGGGATAAAATTTCTTTTGCCCATCCTCTGGCTTTATTGAAAGTAATTTCGACTTTCAGGTGTCCTTTAAGTAAGTTCTGGTTAAGTTCTATTATTTTTGGCTTGCTAAAATTGCCGATATTCTCCACGAAGATCGGTGTAATAGAATGGTTGTTACGATGAGAGATCTAGAAATGACCTTTACCTAAAACGTATCGCTCTACTATCAATATATTATATTTATTACTCTAGCTAACATTAGAAATGTAATTGTTTTTTTTATTGATGGTATGTCCTAATGCAGCGACAAAATGTTTAATTAACGGTTGGATTGTTTTGGTGGATATTATTGATTTATAATATCTAAATGCCCCGTTTAAAAGTATTTAAAAACAAAGATTTATCTATTAAAAATAATATTATGAATAGTTGCTATACTAAAATATTAATAGGATTTTAATTTATTTTAAAGGTTGTTTTTTTAGGTTATATCTTTTTTATTGTATTTGTCGTTTTTAGGTGACACATATCAATATAATTTAAATGTTTAGTCTTTTTTGTACTGTATGGTCGCTAAGTATAAGTAATATATTATTGATATTTATATATTAATTTGTATTGGCACAAAGATTGAGTCTTATTATGTGATTAATGAAGTTATTTAGCCTTATGAAAGTGTGAATAAATCTACAGATATAGATTGAAAAATAATTTATCTTTTATGCCCTAGTTGTTAGATTAAGTATATCTCTATTTAGTTATGTAGGGTGTAATGCTTTGTGATAAAGGTTTAAAGGATCATTCCCTATAGTTTTTTTGTATTTATTAATTAGTAATAAATATTAAGGCATCTCTGACTATTTACTTTTATTTACACTTCACTTGTTAGTGGAGTATGCAATTATGAAGGCATTTACTTGGAATGCACTATAACGATATTTGTTTCTGAACTGTGTTACATAGTTTAGTAACAGGTTTTTTTAGTCCCTCTTAAGAAAGATAAAATGATGAAAAATAAACCTATACCTAACACCAGAGTGTTATTAGGAGCTATGCTCCTGCTAATGTCTGGTAACAGTCATGCTGGTACGCAATCAATTGCTGATTATGTTCCGGGCGCCTTTTATGGAGCAGGTGATCAAGTCCAAAATATAGGCAAAATATATCAATGTAAACCTTGGCCTTATTCTGGATGGTGCCAGCAAGCAGTTTACGCACCAGGAAGTTCTTACTATTGGACTTCGGCATGGACTTTAATTGGTGACGCCCCCTCTGGAGGCACTCCAAACAATACACCAACGATTAGTGGAAATCCTGCTACAACACTGGAAGCGGATGGGCAATATAGTTTTACTCCTAGCGCGAGTGATGCTGATAGCAGTGATAGTTTAAGCTTCAGCATTCAAAACAAACCTGCATGGGCAAGCTTTAATAGTGCAACAGGGGCGTTAACAGGCACTGCAAGCAATGGAAATGCGACAAATATTATTATTTCTGTCAGTGATGGCACGGCAACAGCCAGTTTATCTGCATTTTCAATCAATGTGATTGCCGCTCAAGCACCAGTGATTACCCTTAATGGGAATAGCAATATAACGCTACAAGTGGGCGATACGTTTAATGATGCGGGCGCCACTGCAAATGATAATGTGGATGGTAATTTAACGGCAAACATTGTGGTCACTGGCTCGGTGAATACTCAAGTAGCCGGAACTTATAGCTTGACGTATCGAGCGACAGATACAACAGGACATACGGGTACTGCAACACGGACTATTGTTGTTGAAGAGGCTGCACCCACTAATCAGGTCCCCGTAATTAGTGGCTCGCCTGTTTCAACATTAGAAGCAGATGGTCAATATAGCTTTACACCCACTGCGAGTGATGCTGATAGCGGTGATAGCTTAAGCTTTAGCATTCAAAACAAACCTACATGGGCAAGTTTTAATAGTGCGACGGGAGCATTAACAGGTACTGCAACAAGTGGAAACGCGACAAATATTATTATTTCTGTCAGTGATGGCACGGCAACAGCCAGTTTATCTGCATTTTCAATCAATGTGATTGCCGCTCAGGCACCAGTGATTACCCTTAATGGGAATAGCAATATAACGCTACAAGTGGGCGATACGTTTAATGATGCGGGCGCCACTGCAAATGATAATGTCGATGGTAATTTAACGGCAAACATTGTGGTCACTGGCTCGGTGAATACTCAAGTAGCTGGAACTTATAGCTTAACGTACCGAGCGACAGATACAACAGGACATACTGGTACTGCAACACGGACTATTGTTGTTGAAGAGGCTGCACCCACTAATCAAGTCCCCGTAATTAGTGGCTCGCCTGTTTCAACATTAGAAGCGGATGGGCAATATAGTTTTACACCCACTGCGAGTGATGCTGATAGCAGTGATAGCTTAAGCTTTAGCATTCAAAACAAACCTACATGGGCAAGTTTTAATAGTGCGACGGGAGCATTAACAGGTACTGCAACAAGTGGAAACGCGACAAATATTATTATTTCTGTCAGTGATGGCACGGCAACAGCCAGTTTATCTGCATTTTCAATCAATGTGATTGCCGCTCAGGCACCTGTGATTACCCTTAATGGGAATAGCAATGTAACACTACAAGTGGGCGATACGTTTAATGATGCGGGCGCCACTGCAAATGATAATGTGGACGGTAATTTAACCGCAAACATTGTGATCACTGGCTCGGTGAATACTCAGCTAGCTGGAACTTATAGCTTAACGTACCGAGCGACAGATACAACAGGGCATGTTGCTACTGCAACACGTACAGTCATTGTTGAAGATAATACCCCCCCTGTCACCCAGATTCCTGAATACATTGCAGGAACAGTATACGGTGCAGGTCAGCAAGTACAACATTTAGGGAAAATTTATCAATGTAGACCAGCACCTCGTAGTGGCTGGTGTCAGCAAGCAGCGTATGAGCCTGGGCAGTCAGCTTATTGGCGAGAGGCCTGGATTCTAATTGGAGATGTTCCTAATAATAGTGGTTACCCTAATGTAACGGTCTATGCGGTTGGAACGGCCTATCAATCGGGCGATGTGGTTTCTAATTTAGGCGGTCTTTATCGATGTAAAGGTTATCCAGTGACTGACTGGTGTGCTAATGAGCTTTATATGCCAGGGGACAGCGATAATTGGCGTGAAGCCTGGGAGTATTTGGGTGCAGATAGTGTTGATGTTAATTCGTCTAATGGGCAAATAGCCATCACATTAGCGGATAAGCCTGAGTCATTTGTTTCTGATCCACGAATTACAGTCAATGGTGTGAGCTATGCCGTAGCATGGGGTAGTCGGACTTTATTAACAACCATGAGACCTGGGGATTATATTGTTTCGGCAGCTAATTCTGATAGTTACCTTCCTCAATTTACGCTACCTGATAACAGTTATTTTGAAGCAACAGTAAACTTAACGGCTGGTCAGATTACTGAAGTTAAAATCGCTTATGTTGCAAAAAATGACTTTGCAAGTGCAAAAATCAATAATGTCTGTAATCAATGTCATAACAGTCATACATTAGATAGTGAAGAAAGAGCCGAGAAATTCTTATTCAATGAGACCTTGGCCTATTTACGATCTGATATTAGTGAAATGAATGGAGGTCAGGCTTGTTCGGGGCGCTGTCCTGAAGTGATGGCAGATTACTTGCGTGATGTTGTGTGGGAGGCTTATCGCACCAACATTGTTAATAGGCTAAATAATAATGGTCAAGTGCCTGACAATAAAGGTAAGCGATTAATTAGATTATTAACACGCTATGAGTATTTGAATACCATTAAGGATGTTTTTGGTATAACTTTAGTAGAAAATGACTTTTCTATTTATGTGCCAGGAAGACATTTATTATTCCCAACCATTCAGGATAGAACGGTAACTGACACCTTGTTGGCTGAATTTATCAATAAGGGGGCAATAGAAATTGAAAAAAATATTGATCCACAATTTTTTACTCAATGTGCCTCGGATGATATTGACTGTATTGTAGACGCAGTTGGTATACATTTGTTTCATCGTCCTTTAACTGCGACTGAAAAGAATACCTATGTCAATTTGGGTGAAAATGAAGGGCTTCCTATGGCATTAGCTTCAATGACACTGTCACCTAACTTTCTTTATCGGACTGAAATGGGGGATATGAGTTCCGGGAATGAGTATCAATTAACTCAGCATGAAATTGCAACTGCTGTTGCTTATGGTTATACAGGACATGGGCCTGATGAAATTCTGTTAGGTATAGCAGAACAAGGAGACTTAAGTTCTCCCGCTATTCTGGAAATTCAAGCTAAACGATTGATAAAATCTAATGAGGGCAAGGCGTATTTATCTAAGTTTTTTGAACCCCTGGTTGAAGTATCTGATGCCAAACTCAAATTAAAAGAGGGCATTGTTTCAGCCAGCTTGATTAACGAGATGAAAACTGAATTCCAGCTTTTTCTGGAAGAGGTTATTATTAATGACCCCGCTGGTCTGGAACAGTTATATTCACCTGGATATACTTATTTGAATAGCAACCTGGCAAATCATTATGCAATAGATGCAAGTCAACTATCGTCTACTATGAGTAGGGTGGATACAGATGTTAACCATGGAGGACTATTGCACCTAGGTATTTTTCATACTTCTAATTCTGGTCCTGATACGACACACCTAATCAGACGTGCGCGAGTGGTTCGTGAAAATCTATTATGTAGAAATTTAGGAACGCCCGTAGGTAGAATCCCAGAAACGATTGTGGTGCCTGAATTAGCCTCCACAAGAGAGTTTTGGACGGCGGTTAACGGTCCTGAGAGTGGTATCTGTTGGGAATGTCATCAGTATATGAATGATGTTGGTTTTGCCTTAGATTCATTTGATATTCAAGGTAAATACCGGACCACAGAAACGGTTCAGGGTATTCGATCGCAAGAGGGGCTAGAGGCTATGTTTGATATTCTGACTGATGGGTATTTCTTATCGGATGAAACAGGGGAAATCTCTTTTACAAACTTACGTGATTTAAGCCAAATTATTGGATCTAGTGATAAGAGTGCTGAATGTATGTCTACTCGCTACCTTCAGTTTGTAAGGGGGTACAAAGGTGAACTGTCAGACTCAAGATACTTAAAAGATGCCTATATGAATAGTGGCATGACCAAGGATCTAATGATTAAGCAGGTGGTATTGCCTTCATTTATAAACAAACAATGATAATGAATGATTGAGTTTTAGCACCTTGCCTATTCATGGAATAAGTAAGGTGCTAGATACAATTGTTTTTGTTAATCCAGTTTAAGAGTATTTTATTATGAGTAATTCAGTTAGTCGTAGAGAGTTTTTTAAATATTTATCGGTTATGGGGGGCGCAGCATCCTTGTTTCCCTTAGATACCTTGTTAGGCTTATCAAATGCCCAGGCAGCAGGTGACCCGGTACAAAAATTTATATTTGTTAATTTTGCCGACGGATATCCAAGAGGACATTGGTCACCTGGTAGAAATGCAGATGGAACCTTAAGTATGAAAGCTTGTACCGAAGCGTTACAGCCGATACAAGAAAATTGTGTATTTATTAATGGGCTCGACCTAAGAGGGTCGTCAGGGCATGATGGTTTTTCTACTCAATGGAGAGATGCTGACCGCAACGCACCGAGTATTGATACTTTGCTTGCAAGTCAAAATGAGTTTCGGGCAGGTTATACTCACCCTCATGTCAGGGCTGGCGTAGACACAAATCACTGGGGGCATGGTAGTCGTGTACCCAGTCAGAGAGTAGGTAACTCAACCCTCACTTATAATGATAGTTTTTCCTCACTCTATCAAAGTATGTTTGGTAATGGTGTACCTATTGCAGGCAGCCTAGAAAGTCGCAAAAAATTAATCATGATTGAGCAAAGTCTTGCTGACCTCAGTGTTATGCAGGCTAAATACGGAGCAGCAGAGGCGCCAAAGTTAAATGCCCATCGACTTGAGCTAGAGACCGTGCGACAAAGCATCCTTAATGCCAGCAATACATCCGATAATTCCCCAGAGCAATATTTATGGAAAACGCTGACCTCAGCAGGAGGACGTGATGCCAGGGCCGAACTTCAAGTACAAAACTTAGTGTTAGCCTTGGCTACAGGGCGATCTAGAGTAGGCTGTTTAGCGCTGGGATCCAGTAATGATAATGTAGGCATTCCTGGGGTGGCTGATGGAAAAGCACCGCATGAAACATCACATAAGCTATTTGGTTCCCTGGTTTTTGCTGAAACACGTAACTGGTATATGAAACAGGTATATCGTTTGGCTTATCATTTACAACAAATCAATGATGTTAATGACACGTCTTTATTTGATAACACACTGATTGTTGTCACTTCAGAAATGAGTGAAGACCATAGTCCTAGTGATTTACCTGTTATTTTAATTGGTGGACGTGGGGCAAATGGAAGTAATAATAGTCTGATTCAATTTGGTCAGCCAGGGATGGGACGGTCCGTCTCTAATAATGCCCCCATTGGTACTTTATGGAGTGGGCTTGCCGATGCCAGTGGAATCATTTCACCTTATCCCTCTTCACCTATAAGCAATGTGTTCGCTTAAGGAATCTCTGATTAAGTCCCCCTAAAAAATGAGATAATATGGCTTTAGAATAGATACATAGGGATCTGCCGTAATGAAACAGCTCAGCTTTGCCTCTCTCACATATCAACATAAAAAAATCAC
>Ga0209395_1001906_pt1 | contig 28349 bp, 18 predicted proteins | sample GOMGulsemesocosm_3_FD_184635 | JGI IMG/M metagenome (GOLD analysis project Ga0209395, IMG submission 184635) | Methane-oxidizing microbial communities from mesocosms in the Gulf of Mexico - GOM9D Gulf of Mexico (SPAdes) (version 2) | ecosystem: Environmental > Aquatic > Marine > Cold seeps... | reverse complement strand
ACAAGGAAGTTCGCGTAGCGGTGATGTGAGGCATTAGCGCTATGACAGGTGCGTATTGCCGGGAATAACCATAAATTACAAATCATGCCTTGTACTAGCATCCTGCTCACGATCGATAATACCAATCTAGGTAAGTAAGTGGTCTACTTTTTTACGTATGTAGTTATTCTCGATAACTGCTCCTATTATCCTAATGTGTCACATCCATGTGCCAATCCATAGAAAAGAAATAACGTAGCCATCATCAATTTAGGCCGTTAAAAATGATCAGGTACTTTGCTAGATTGGTATAACCTGCATTTTCAAGTGGCACAGGTATAAGCTGATGAATAGTGATTAGTATAGCCTACTGTCACAGATTAATTTCACGGGGTGGGGGAGCGCTAGAGGGCATGAAACAAAAGAAGAAGCCCGCACAATGGCGGGCTTCTTTAGTTATTTTTCTACAGAGCTAAGGCGCCGTGTAATCAATAACGGTATAGCCCAATTCACGCAATTGTGGCTTAAGCGTTTTAGCATCACCAACAATCACGATAGTCATGTCATCTATGTTGAGGTATTGGTGGGCCAAGTCGTTGATACGCTGTTTACTGATATTCGCAACGATGTCGTTACGACGTTTAACAAAGTGCGGTGTCAGGTTATGCTCAAGAATTTGACCTAGAAAACTAAGTTTGGCATTTGGTGTCTCATATTTTAATGCATCTTGTTGATTAATCGCACTACGCATGAACGTTAATTCACCGTCTGTAATACCGTTGGTACGATAATCAGCAAGCTCTTTTTTAATTTCGATAAGTGAAGCGATAGTTGCATCGGCACGCACTGCTGCCGTCACTACCATCGCACCGCCAAATTTATCACCATAAAAGATTGAGCCAGCACCGTAGGTATAACCTTTGTCTTCGCGTAGATTCATATTAATACGTGAATTAAAGTTACCACCAAGGGCGAAATTCATTAAGCCCAGTTCGTAAAATTCGCCGGTGATATCTTGCTTTATCGCCCGTTGTCCAATGCGAATAGCTGACTGAGCTGCGTTGTCTTTATTGATAAGATAGACGGTGTTTGTTGCATAACTCGGCTTAAGCATTTGTAGCTCATTGACGCCAGTATGGCCACTCCAGTTCTTTAGACCATCGAATTTACCGGCTATCTGCTGTTGGTTCAAATCAGAGACAACGATTAGCTGTCCACGTTTGGGTTTGTAGTTACGTTGATAGAATTTCTTAACGTCACTCAGCGTTAGCGATGCTAGTGTAGATGCTGTTCCTTCGACAGGCATTGCAGCAATAGTTCCTTGGAACATCAGCGCTCTAAACGCGTTTCTTGCCTGAACCGAAGCATCTTTTTTGTTGTTACGAATGCTTTCTAATTGGTTTGCACGAATACGTTCAAAATCGGTCTCATTGAGCGCAGGATTAAATAGCTTTTCATTGAGTAGCGAAATAGTCTTATCCAGGTTTTTGGTTAGACTGCTCACGAATACGTCGGTATAGCTGCTGCCGGCCGAGAACGAAATACTACTACCTAGCTTTTCTAGTTCTTGGCTCATTTGCTCTGTGGTAAAGTTCTTGCTTGCTTCGTTCATTAAACTGGCAGTGACTGATGCAATACCTGCTTGTCTGCTGTTTTCTATGTAATGACCGTTTGGAATACGCAACAACACAGATGTTGTTGGTGTTTCGCTGCTGATCGCGCCCAACATGCCGATGCCATTGGCAAAATTTTGCTGCCAATACGTTGGAACATCAACGGCTTTGTTGGCCCCCGCAACTGGCGTCACACTACGATCAAAGGTGACTGGTGTATCGCGCAATACTAAATCAGTCGCATTGGTCTGCGAATCGCCGTTCAACGAGGTGATTTGTGGCGTAAAGTTATCGGGCGCAGCGACATTGGCGCCTTGGCCTTTAGGGACGACGCTTGCGATGACTGCTGCCTTATTTTTAATGTACTTATTAAATACTCGCATTACATCGGCTTTAGTGACGTTGTTATAACGGGCAATATCCTTCTCAATATAATTGGCGTCACCGGTATAAACTTGGTTGGCTGCTAGTTGTGATACTTTTCCTTGCACACTTTGCAGTCCAAAAATAAATGATGCTTCCATCTTAGCCTTCGCTTTAGTCAAGTCATCATTGTTAACACCGCGTGTTTCAAACTCACTAATAGTCTGGCGAATTACTTGTTCTACATCAGTTAACGATTTACCGCTTGCTGGGTGAGGAAGTGCCAGTAAGGTAAAAGTACAGGCCAATTCGCTACAAGGATGTGACGCAGAGGCCTGGACCGCGATTTGGTTCTTAACCAGATTCTTATACAGTAGTGAGGTTTTGCCGCCGCCTAGGATTGAAGAGAGTAAATCTAGTGGCGCTTCATCGGGGTGACGTGCATAGGCCGTCGGAAAGGATAAATAGACTAACGGCAAGTGCACATTATCTTCGAAAGAAATATAGCGGTCGTTGTCTAAGGTTACTGACGTTTTAGCCAATTTCGGAATCGAAGGGCCCGCAGGGATCTGACCGAAATACTTATTGATTAAGACCAACGTTTGCGCTGCATCGATGTCACCGCCAATGGTGATAGTCGCATTATTAGGGCCATACCATTTTAGGAAAAAGGCCTTGAGATCATTTACGTTAACGCGGTTTAAATCATCCATGTAACCAATGGTTGGCCATGAATAAGGGTGACCTTTAGGATAAACGGCCTGTGCAATGCGCTCACCTAAGCGACCGTATGGCGCGTTGTCGACTCGTTGACCCCGTTCATTTTTTACTGTTTCACGTTGAATCTCAAATTTCTTCTGCGTTACCGCGTTGAGTAAGAACCCCATGCGATCGGATTCTAACCACAACATCTTCTCTAATTGATTAGCGGGAACGGTCTGGTAGTAATTTGTACGGTCCTTATTTGTCGTCCCATTCATATCACCGCCAGCTTCGGTAACTATCTTAAAATGTTCATCATCGCCAATATGTTCAGAACCTTGAAACATCATGTGTTCAAAGAAATGGGCAAAGCCAGACTTGCCGAGCTCTTCGCGCGCAGAGCCGACATGATAGGTGACATTAACATGCACTAAGGGATCAGAGTTGTCCTGATGTAAGATAACAGTAAGGCCATTATCTAGGGTATATTTTTGATATGGGATGGTGGTTTTACCGGGCTGTTTTTCAACTTGCTCGACAAATGTTAAACCATTTATACCTGCTCCCGGTTGTACCGGAGATTGAGAACAAGCCGTCAGTGCAATCGCTGCGGCGCTAAGAATCCAATTTTTCATATTAACCATTAATTTTATTAGTGAATTTAACCCTCCCAATTTAGCAAATAAATGATTGTAGCGCCAATGTTAAGCGTTGAGGCCTTCTTATTGCGTGTAAATAAATGTTACTAGATTGCAATAATAATGCGCATAAGAGCTCTATATTACTTTCGTCTAATTGATTTTTTACTTGCGTGTTAAGTCTGATTGCCCTAACTTAGATCTAATTCAATAGGATGCTTAATTTTTTGTTGGTCATACTTTAGGACTGTAAATAAAAACGTAAGGGAAAATATGTTTAACAATCTAAAATTCAAAAATAAACTTTTGGCGGGATACAGTGTCATTCTGGTACTGATGGCGATGATTGCCGTCGTAGTTTACTTTAGCGTTCGCTCGTTGGTTACCACTTTCGGCTGGGTAGAGCATACCTATAAAGTATTAGATACAGCTTCTATGGTTGAGGCCGCTGGTGTTGATATGGAGACCGGTATGCGTGGCTATCTTCTCGCCGGTGACAAAGAGTTCTTGGCGCCTTATGATAGTGGTAATAAGAAATTTAACTTGTTGATTACTTCATTGACTGAAACCGTGTCAGACAATCCTGCACAAGTTCAACTGCTGCAGGAGGTTTCTACAACAATTAAAGAATGGCAAACTAATGTAACAGAGCCGAACATTACGCTGCGTGCGCAAATCGGCGATGAAAAGACCATGAACGATATGGCGGATTTAATTGGTCAGGCTAAAGGAAAGCAATATTTTGATAAATTTCGTCAGCACTTAATCTTATTCGTCGAACGTGAAAATATCTTGCTTAAACAACGCCAACAAGAAGCATTGCTGACCACTGATTTGGCTCAGTTAAAACAGTTAACGCAATGGGTTGAACATACCTATAAAGTAATAGCTCAGGCACAATTAATCGTCGCTGCCGCAGTAGACATGGAAACCGGAATGAGGGGGTTTCTTCTCTCTGGTAAGGAAAATTTCCTCGAACCATATAATAACGGTAATCAAGCCTTTCACCGTTTGATCGATTCTTTAAGCAAAACAGTAGCGGATAACCCGGCTCAAGTAACCTTGCTTGATGACGCTACCAAGACTATTGATGATTGGATAGCATTAGTCGTTAAGCCACAAATAGCTTTACGACGCGATATCGGTGATGCCAAGACAATGGATGATATCTCCGATATTATTGGTGAAGCTCGTGGCAAGGTTTATTTTGATAAATTTCGTGAGCAGGTTGCAACGTTCAAGCAACGTGAAAGTAGGTTGATGAGCAAACGCGCTGAGGCTTTAGTCGACACTGAAAATTCGGTAATTAGTGTGACGCTGATTGGCACCATTGCCGCGATACTTTTCGGTGTTAGTATTGCAATGTGGTTAACCAGACACGTAATGTCGCTATTAGGTGGAGAACCATTAGATATTGCTAATATCGCGAAAACGGTAGCTGGTGGTGATCTATCGCTACAGGTTGAGCAAAATGGAGATTCCAAAGGTATATACGCTGAAATGCAGAGCATGATGGGCACGTTACGCGAAAAAGAAAGACTCGCGACGAAAATCGCGGCGGGGGAGCTCAATCATACCGTACGTCTAGCGTCTGATAAAGATGCATTAGGTATTGCATTACAAACGATGACTAACAATCTCAATGAGGTGCTGGGTCGCACTCAAGATGCTAGCTCTGAGATAAGTCAAGGCAGTGGTTCGGTCTCTGCCAGTAGCACCGATTTATCTAGAGGAGCATCACAGCAAGCTCAGAGCTTAGAAAACATTTCTTCCTCACTTAATGAACTCACATCTCAAATCAATATTAACGCAAAGAATGCGAATCAGGCGCGAGAGTATGCAAATCAGGCACAAGTAGAAGCAAGGCAAGGTAGCGATAAAATGTCCCAGATGATCGCAGCAATGGATGAAATATCTGCGGCAAGTACCAGTATCTCTACGTTTATTAGTACCATCGATGAAATCGCTGCGCAGACAAATCTATTGGCACTAAACGCTGCTATAGAAGCCGCGCGAGCAGGAGAGCAAGGGCGCGGCTTTGCAGTTGTTGCCGATGAAGTACGTAGTCTCGCCGCCCGCAGCACTGCTGCAGCTGAAGAAACATCTAAATTGATTGCCGGCTCGGTTGAAAAAACACAAAACGGGAGCAAAATAGCGAGTGACACAGCCACTAGTCTACAGAACATATTTGATCGTATTTCTAAGACTTCGGAGTATGTCGAGGAAATTGCCAATGCAAGTAATGAACAAGCCACTGGCGCTGAGACTATCAATAAGGGAGTGGTCGAGATAGACGGCGTTACTCAGCAAAACAGCAACACGGCTCAAGAGAGCGCCGCAGCGGCCGAGCAATTATCAATGCAGGCAGGTGAGTTGAAACAGCTATTATCTCGCTTCCAACTGCTAGCAAATTAGAATTATCAACAATAAGTAAGGCGGAGCAATGAAAGGATTCATAAGCGTTAGTTTATTTGGTGCTGTTAGTTTAATAACTATGCCTGCACTAGCAACAGATTTGAGCATATATGGGCAAGGGCATTTATCATTTGATAGTGTCGATGATGGATATTCAAGCAGTCTTTATACAAGTAGTAATTCATCACGATTTGGTATTAAGGGATCTCACGATCTAGGAAAGGATCTGAGCGTTATTTTTCAATATGAAACTGGCGTCGACCTGACTGCACAGGGTTTTAATGATGGTAATGGACCGGGGCAATCATCCGGACAATTATTTACTAAGGGCAGGCCTTCCTTTATCGGGCTTAAAGGTGAATTCGGTACCTTATTAATTGGACATATGCCGTATCTTGATCAGTGGGCAAATGATTATAACTTATTCGCCGATCAAGTAGGCGATTTAGGTAACCTTTGGGAAGCGTCTGGGATCCCCGGGCGTTCGGATAATGTTGTTTACTTCAAAAGCAAAAATCATTCAGGCTTTGAACTCAGTGGTACTTATGTGCCCGAGGAAAGCGATGACAATACACAGTCAACGTTAGTAAAGGGCGCGTATAAAGCGAATGGCTTACAAGTGAATGTAGCGTATAGCACTTTGGGTCAGGGAGCTACGTCACCCGATAATCATCAATCGCTAGCGTTTACCACAGCCTACGATTTTGGTGATTTTACTTTAGGTGGTGGCTATCAAAGTGAGACAGATATCGCTGGGGTGATTGGTCAAGACAGAAAAAGTCTCTATATCGGTGGCAGCGTTAATATAGGAACACATGGCCAGCTTAAGGCACAATATGCTAGTTCACAATCTGATTCTGTCAATGCTGATGCGACTCAGTTCGCTCTGGGCTATGATTATTCCTACAACAATCAAACAATCCTTTATGTTGCTTATGCGGCGATGGACAATGATACAGAGGTCAATTTTAGTGTTAATGGTAAAGGGCACGGTGATAAGGTGGTGCCAATGCTGGGCAACGACCCCAGTGTAATATCATTGGGTATTGTTTATCGATTTGATCATCAACTGATGAAATAATTAATGCCAACCAATTGACCTAGCGGGAGAGGCCACGCAATTTTAGCGTGGTCTTCACGCGCAAGTATCTACCGTAATTTCACTCAATCACAATGGGTTTCGATTATTCGGTAATGTGTTCCTCTTCTAATTTAGACCCCCCTTGCCAATATACACTTAACGTTGTGAACATACTCTTTATCGCTTCTAGCATGCTCTGTGTCAACGACCAACACTATGAACAAGGCAGTGGTGGTGAAGAAATGGCCGGAAAAATAAAAGTAACAGCGTCGCGACCAATTGTTACTTTTTTTTCAACGTGGTATCGCATATACTGACTAACTAAAATAACATTGATTTGGATCAATAATGAGCGAAAGAACAGAGAAAAATAAAAAAAGTGAACTAACGATGGCTATCTTTATTATCGTTGTCGTAGCTATGTTAGCGTTCCCCATCGCATTATCTGTGTTTCGTGATAGCGTTCCTTTCGTAGAACTACTATTGCAAGCGACTCCGTTTGTACTTATGGCTTGTGCGATTGGCGGCATGGTATATGTCGCAAAGACCGATAAGTAACCAGTCGTAACTCATTTCGAGTGTAAAAAAAGCCAGTGATTATCACTGGCTTTTTTTTAACTGTTTTTCGCTTTTTTATGGGTGTTGTTTTGCGGTCGAAAGTCGAGTGTACGGGTTTTTTTTGGTATGTTGTGTTTTTATTTGCTAATTCAAGTGGTTGTATTTAATGTATTTTAATCCTTGAATTTTGTGTCTGTGGTGTTTGTTGTTTATTTCGGGTTAATGGTCTGTTTTTGTCTGTTTGTTGTGTTTTCTAACGTTTTTATTCGTTTTTCAGAGCTATCATTCTTTAGGTCCGATAGTTTTATGGTCCAAAACGTTTTTTATTTTTATTAGCAATAGTTTTAGCTGTGAAAAAATTGCTGTTGATATGTTTTTAATAGTTTTTGCGTGAATGCCTATACGGCTTCTTTTTGTAATGCAAGTCATTGTTATTATGGTGTTATTTGCTGGTGTTGGTTTCGGTAAGTATGCTGTATGAAGCGTTAAAGGTGTATGTTATTCCATGTTTATACGTCTTGAGGGATGGAACTTGGGTTAGTTGATTGTTTTAACTAAAATGTGGAAACATCTAAGGCTTTGTATTATACTGCGCTGAATTTGGCTTGGTACACTAAAACCAAGCTGTTTAGCTAAAACTTAAATATCGCAATAACGTGATGTTTTTACTGCTTTTTGGAGGTTGTTTTGAGTAAATCTGCCTTACTAGTACTTGAAGATGGTTCTATTTTCCGCGGAACATCAATTGGTGCATTAGGTCATTCAGTGGGTGAAGTTGTTTTTAACACTTCGATGACTGGTTATCAGGAAATTTTAACTGACCCTTCTTACGCTCGACAAATCGTTACTCTTACTTATCCTCATATCGGCAATACAGGGACAAACTCTGAAGATCAAGAATCTGATCAGATACATGCCTGTGGACTGGTTATTCGTGACTTGCCATTGTTAACTAGTAGTTTCCGTAATGAGAAAGCATTAGATGTGTATTTGTCTGACGCTGGTGTTGTCGGCATTGCTAATATTGATACGCGTCGTTTAACGCGTATCTTAAGCAGCAAGGGTGCTCAATCGGGTTGTATTATGGCTGGTGACGTTGACGATGCAAAAGCATTAGAGCTTGCAAAATCATTTTCTGGTTTGAAAGGCATGGATTTAGCCAAAGAAGTTACTACTAAAGAGTCTTACTCATTTGCCAAGAAAACTTGGTCTTTAGAGGGCGGCTCGCCATCTGATACGCCAACCAAAGATCTCCCTCATCATGTTGTCGCCTATGATTTTGGTATCAAGGACAACATCATGCGCATGCTGGTGGATCGTGGTTGTCGCTTAACCGTTGTGCCAGCACAAACTAGCGCTGAAGAGGTATTGGCGTTAAAGCCAGATGGTATTTTCTTGTCGAATGGCCCAGGTGACCCGGCGCCATGTAGTTATGCGATCGAAGCAATTCAAGAATTCTTGACAACCGAAACGCCAATCTTTGGTATTTGTCTAGGGCATCAGTTGTTAGCACTTGCTAGCGGCGCGAAGACGGTGAAAATGAAGTTTGGTCATCACGGTGCTAACCATCCTGTACAAGATTTAGCGACTAGTCGTGTCATGATCACCGCGCAGAATCACGGTTTTGCGGCTGACGAAGCGACGTTGCCAGCGAATGTTAAAGCAACCCATAAGTCATTGTTTGATGGTTCGTTGCAAGGCTTACACTTAACCGACAAGCCAGCATTTGGCTTTCAGGGACATCCTGAAGCTAGCCCAGGCCCGCATGACGCAGCGCCGCTGTTTAATCACTTCATTGATTTGATTGAAACATTTAAAGCCACTAAATAATCACCAGTCTGTGACAGACAAAGATAGGACTTAAATTATGCCAAAACGTACCGACATAAAAAGCATTCTAATTTTGGGCGCGGGCCCAATCGTCATTGGTCAGGCTTGTGAGTTTGACTATTCTGGCGCGCAAGCGTGTAAAGCGCTGCGAGAAGAAGGTTATCGAGTTATTTTAGTTAACTCTAACCCGGCAACTATCATGACAGATCCTGAAATGGCTGATGCAACATACATCGAGCCAATTCACTGGGAAGTAGTGGCAAAAATCATTGAGAAAGAGCGTCCATGTGCGGTATTGCCGACCATGGGTGGTCAGACGGCCTTAAACTGTGCGCTTGAACTAGAAAGTAAAGGTGTATTGGCGAAATATAATGTTGAAATGATTGGTGCAACGGCTGATGCGATTGATAAAGCCGAAGATCGTAATCGTTTTGACATTGCGATGAAAAAAATTGGTCTCGCAACGCCTGAAGCGGGCATTGCTCACACCCTCGAAGAAGCACATGCCGTACAACGTAAAGTTGGTTTCCCGTGTATTATTCGTCCGTCATTTACCATGGGCGGCACCGGTGGCGGCATTGCTTACAACGTTGAAGAGTTCGTTGAAATCTGTACTCGCGGTTTGGACTTAAGTCCGACCACTGAATTGTTAATCGATGAATCACTTATCGGTTGGAAAGAGTATGAAATGGAAGTGGTTCGTGACAAAAACGACAATTGTATTATCGTTTGTACCATCGAAAACTTCGACCCAATGGGTATTCATACTGGTGATTCAATCACCGTCGCACCAGCACAAACATTAACCGATAAAGAATTCCAACTGTTACGTAACGCATCGTTGGCTGTGTTACGTGAAATAGGCGTTGAAACGGGCGGTTCTAATGTGCAGTTTGGTATTTGTCCAGATACTGGTCGCATGGTTATCATCGAAATGAATCCACGAGTATCACGCTCATCGGCATTGGCTTCAAAAGCAACGGGTTTCCCAATTGCCAAAATCGCGGCCAAGTTAGCAGTGGGTTATACGCTCGATGAATTAGACAACGATATCACTGGCGGTAAAACGCCAGCGTCGTTCGAACCGTCAATCGATTACGTCGTCACAAAAATCCCACGCTTTAACTTTGAAAAATTTTCCGGTTGTGAAGATCGCCTAACCACACAGATGAAGTCTGTTGGTGAAGTGATGGCCATTGGTCGTAATCAACAAGAATCTTTGCAAAAAGCTCTACGTGGTTTGGAAGTAGGTGTGACCGGGTTTGATTCCATTGTTGATATTAATGACAGCGAAGCTAGAAGTAAGATTTTGCATGAACTAGCGAACGCTGGTAGCGATCGTATTTGGTATATCGCTGATGCATTCCGAATTGGTATGACATTAGATCAAGTATTTAATATCACGAAAGTTGACCGTTTCTTTTTGATTCAAATTTTAGACATCGTTGAAGAAGAAGCTAAAGTTGCTAAAGGCGGCATGGCTAATTTAACCAGCGATTATTTACGTAGTCTTAAGCGTAAAGGTTTCGCTGATGCACGTTTAGCGACTATTTTAGACGTTGCTGAGTCAGAGTTACGTAAATTGCGTGACCGTTTCGATATTCACCCTGTTTACAAGCGTGTTGATACATGTGCCGCTGAATTCTCGTCCGACACCGCTTACATGTATTCAACATATGATGAAGAATGTGAAGCCAATGTATCGGATCGTGAAAAAATCATGATTATCGGTGGTGGTCCAAACCGTATCGGTCAAGGCATCGAGTTTGATTATTGTTGTGTACATGCAGCCCAAGCTATGCGTGAGGAAGGGTTCGAAACTATCATGGTTAACTGTAACCCTGAAACCGTTTCAACAGACTACGATACCTCTGACCGTTTATACTTTGAATCAATTACCTTTGAAGACGTGATTGAAATTGTACGACTTGAGAAGCCTAAGGGCGTTATCGTGCAATACGGTGGTCAAACGCCATTAAAATTAGCCCGTGCCTTAGAAGCTGCTGGCGTACCAATCATAGGTACCTCACCAGACGCTATTGACCGCGCTGAAGATCGCGAACGTTTTGCGACTATGGTACAACGTTTAGGTATTAAGCAACCTCACAACGCCACGGTAAGTAACTTAGAAGAAGCCGTTGTTGAATCAGCAAGCATAGGTTTCCCATTAGTTGTTCGTCCATCATATGTATTGGGCGGTCGTGCGATGGAAATCGTTTACGACGAGCAAGATTTACGTCGTTACATGGCAGCAGCCGTTAGTGTGTCAAATGACTCACCAATTTTGCTAGATCGTTTCTTAGATAATGCGGTTGAAGTCGATGTTGATGCGGTTTGTGATGGTGTTGACGTCGTTATCGGCGGCATCATGGAACATATCGAAGAAGCGGGTGTTCACTCAGGTGACTCTGGTTGTTCATTACCTCCTTATACGTTAAGTGAAGATATTCAAGACCGTTTACGTAAGAAAGTACGCTTGTTAGCACTAGAGCTTGGCGTAATTGGTTTGATGAACACGCAGTTCGCGATTAAAGATAATGTTATCTACATGATCGAAGTTAATCCACGTGCTGCACGTACCATTCCTTTTGTATCAAAAGCGACTGGCGTGCCATTGGCTAAAATTGCTGCTAAGGTCATGGCGGGAATTTCATTGCAACAGCAAGGTTTCACTAAAGAAGTTATCCCACCGTACTTCTCAGTAAAAGAAGTGGTATTGCCGTTTAACAAGTTTCACGGTGCTGACCCGATTCTTGGTCCTGAAATGCGCTCAACTGGTGAAGTGATGGGAACAGGTGATACATTCGCTGAAGCTTATGCCAAAGCGCAACTTGGCGCACAATCAAACGTGCCTAAAAAAGGCCGCGCACTTATCTCTGTCCGTAACAGTGATAAAGCTCGCGTTGCTCAATTGGCGCAAAAGCTAATTGATTTAGGCTACGAAATTGACGCGACTCACGGCACCGCAGTGATCTTGGGCGAAGCAGGCATTAATCCTCGCTTAGTGAACAAGGTTAGCGAAGGTCGTCCGCATATTCTTGATAGAATCACCAATGGTGAATACGCATACATCGTCAATACGACTGAAGGCCGTCAAGCGATTAACGATTCTCGTAAGTTACGTGCTGGTGCGTTGCGTTACAAGGTGAGTTACACCACTACTATGAATGCTGCATTGGCGACTTGTGATGCGATTCTAGCGGATGACCGTGCAACGGTAACTTCGATACAAGAGTTACACGCTAAAATCTAGTCCTATCGCAATCGATTAAAGGTTTGCTAATCGCAAGCCTTTTTTTTCGTCTTAAATCTGTCATGCAGTGAGCTACGAGATATAGTAAATGCTATACCCCACAATCATTGCCGGAAGGGCAGAATAAAGTGTCGCTACCATTGCCGCTTTAGGGGCCAACGCGATGGCCGGAAACAACGCATCACCATCATTTGAAATTGCATTGGCAGCTAATGCGCTAAACGGTACTACTCCCTGTATATAGAGCGTAGTCACTAGTATTTGTGGGCCACATCCTGGTAACAACCCAATTAATAATCCAACGAGGGGAGCGAGAACTGCATAGTGGCTAAACCACTGCCTAAGATCAAGCGAAAGTACATTTACCGCCACCTCATAGAGCACAAATGCGGTCACTACCCAAACGGTAACGAAATGGGTATCTTGTATGACTTTGTTAAACTTTGAATAGGGTATGGGTTGCTTATCCTCAGCCACTAGTGTTTGATAATCGTCACCCTTGGTGGAAAAAGCCCATAATAGGATGACAATAAGGGCACCGATGGCCCCAAAGTAGCTGATATAGATATTCAAATCCTTTACTAAATAGTTAAAATCGAATTGGGTGGCGAGTAAGCCACCCGCGATTAAACTAGGTAACAGCCAAATTCGCCAGAACACCCGACCTAGTTGTTGCTGCTTACTGTTGCACGCCCCGTCATTTCGAGCGTTATCGGCGACATGTTTCGGTTGGAGGTAGTCAGTGGAGTGTAATTTGTTAACGATAAAGCCAGAGGCAATACCAACGGCTAATCCCATAATTAGTATGATCACACCATCAAGTGGTCTGGTCGCCAAAAGTAAAAATGCAGCGTCTCCCATGGTAGCGGTCAGCACGGCAACGACGCTCCCGAAGCTAGCCTGCTTCTTGGTAAATTGAGTCACTACAATGATAGCCCCTCCACAGCCAGGAAGCGCCCCTAGTAGCGAAGCAATAGGGATTTCCCAACCAGGGGCTGTCTGTCTAACGTAAGCCAAGTCGAGCATTGGAAAACGATCTAGCAGAAAGTAATAGATGCACAACGTCGCAGCGACGAATATCGTTACCTGTAAAAACGCATCAGCTAAAGACTGGATAATAATCGGGCGTAGTGTGTTAGAGGATAATAACAGCGTCAGTATAAATGGTAAAAATATCCGTTTATTGTGAGTTATTCTGGTGAGTCGGCTGGCGCCCAGGGATAGAGATTGGTCCATGCTTAGCCCTAAGTGATAATGATTTGCGTTAAGATTAGAGTAAGTTAACCTATACCGCAACATGTTTACGGATTATTGGCCTTCATTTTTTGATCTGTGTTAAATTCGGAGGCTAACCGATGATTCCGCAAGGTGTTCATGTTATTCTAACTCCATATCTTCTTTGTTTACCTAGTAATAGACATGCCTTGTAAATTTTCAATTATCGATAATAACCCACAATTTGTTGTTATTAACAAAGCTCCCAACGTTAATTTTCATACCATCGACGGAAAGCTTGGGATCGTTGAGTTGGTTAAACAAACTTTAAACCTGTCACAGTTATATCCTGTACATAGACTGGACCGTATGACGAGTGGACTTATTCTCTTTGCGAAAACTAAAACGGTGGCGGCACAATTTGGGGTGCTGTTTGAGACGCGCCAAATAGAGAAATATTATTTAGCCCTAAGCGATAAAAAGCCAAAGCGTAAACAGGGTCTCATTAAAGGGGATATGAAGAAGGGAAGAAATGGTAGTTACCTGCTGCTAAAAAGCCATTTAAATCCCGCGATAACCCAGTTCTTTAGTTATTCATTGGCTCCATCATTGCGCGGATACTTGCTCAAACCTCACACTGGAAAGACTCACCAGTTGCGCGTAGCGCTAAAAAGTATTGGCGCACCAATACTTGGCGACAGTAGGTATTATCCCAGTAATCAGCTAGACGTTGGATTTTTGCATGCGTGGCGGCTATCGTTTGTCTTAGGCAATCGACACTTTAGCTTTGTTGTCGATCCTAACTGGACTGTCGATGGTATGAGCGATTTTATCAAAAAACTATCTGAATTTCAGACGTTAAATTGGCCTAAAATCTGAAATGTTTTAAAGGAATAATCGTTGATTTTGTTAATAGGTTCGTTGCTGTGGTATGATATTTTTAGGCATTGCATGACAAGGACTCGCGCCGGTGAAAATAATAAAGACGTCAAATATTAACGTTACCAATATAAAGCCTTGCACTGCCACTGCGCAAGCGATAATGGTGTTTGTTTATCAAAATGAACAGTTTAAATTACTACAATATTCCCCTTCTGCGTTACAGTTATTTGATGTTGATGCGAAGACGATGTTTTCGCTCGAATCAGACCGTCGACAGCTAATAGACGAATTAATGGCTGCCCTAGATCGTTCAATACAGTCCCTGGAGCCATTTAGACATCAATTTTGTTACGTCATTGATAATATATCACTGCATTTTAATATCCTAATTAGTCACCTCGTAGATATATCTGGCAACCACACATTTAATGTTCGCATTGACCAAAATGAAGATAATGTAATACTAGAGCGACAACAACATCTGCGCCATGAATTACTGATTCACAACGCACACGACTGTATGTTGGTGATTGACCAAGAATCAAAAATACAGATCTTTAACAAGGCGGCACAAACACTGTTCGGCTACGAGTTGCATGAAGTTCTCGGCCATGGGATAGAGAAGTTGCTACCGGAAAATGCTCGCTATAACCATAGTGATCATGTTAAAAAATTTGGAAAGTCATCGGAGCTGTCGCGCGAAATGTCTAGCCGTAGTGTCGTTTATGGCCTACGTAAAAACAGTGAGGTATTTCCCGCTGAAATTTCGATTTCAAAGCTCAATTATGATGATCGTATCGAATTTCTAGCAGTGGTCCGCGATATATCTGTACGCGCTAAGTTATTGGAGAAATTAAACCACCAAGCGCACACAGATGCACTCACTGGCCTACATAACAGGCTGTCGATTGAAACCAAGTTGGCCAGTTATATATCTCATGCCAGTGATAACTTAATGCCTCTGTGCTTAATGTTGATTGACCTAGATTACTTCAAGCAGATAAATGATAACTACGGGCATGATATGGGGGATAAGGTGTTGTGTTCGTTCGCTGTTACGGCGCACGATGCTATTGCAGTAGAACATATCTTTGGGCGCTATGGCGGTGAAGAATTTATTGTTATCGTGCCCAACAAAGGTCTCGAAACGGTAAGGGAACAAGCAGCATTAGTGTGTAACGCTTGTGAGGCTGATCGAGTCAATAGCGTACGCTATACCGTGAGCATAGGTGTGGTTGAATATCAGCAGGGTGAGCTATTACCAAAATTTATTCAGCGGGTTGATAGCGCGCTGTATAACGCAAAGGATAGTGGGAGAAACCGCGTGTGTTCGAGATAAGCTAGTATAGTCACGCGAGGTATAAAATTGGTCGGAACGAGAGGATTTGAACCTCCGACCACTTGTCCCCCAGACAAGTGCGCTACCAAGCTGCGCTACGTTCCGATATGCTGAATATATTAACGTTTTTTTGTTCAATTTCAATAGTTAACTTTTTTATTTTTATTGGTGTTCAGATCCCTCCAACCGATCGTCCTAGTATGTGCTTACTTTAAGCACCGCCGAAATAGTGTTATCAATGGGCTTATCGAGTACTTTCGTAAGTTACCTCACGCCAGCAAGCTCATAAACGTAGTGCGATTTGGCTTAAAGCTTTAGCTACTTTAAGTTATAAACCTGAAAGCTATTTAACGAGACTGTCTCGTTGTTTCCTCTGTTGTAGCGTCTTTAGCGATGTGCGTAGCGAGTCTGTTACCGATTCAATTCCGACACCTTTAACTGCGTCACAGTTTACACCACTGGTCGGATCGTTATAAGCGTTTAACTAGCATATTATCTGCGCTAAGAGCGGGCAAGGCCCTCAAAACAACCTATTTAAGCGGACTAAATAGCGCAATAAATTCAGAGATGAGTTTGTTGCGCTTTTTTATGTAATTTATTTAGTAATACTCGGTCTTATACCCGTGCTACTTGAAAATGCAGGTTATCGACTTTGGTAGGATGCTAGTACAAGGCATGATTTTTAATGAATGGTTATTCCCGGCAATATGATCCTGTCATTGCCCTACCGTCTCACATTACAGCTACGCGAACTTCCTTGTATCGCAGATACATGGTTTCGCTGAGGCTCCGAGAACCTGATGATGAATCATAACGCCGTAATAGCTTTCTCCCCACTTACGTTGGGTAAAGAGGCCCGTAGGGCAGGGCAATAAGCGACCAACCGGCAACTGCTCCTCGGCAATAAGCTGACTGCATTGCCCTAATTACGCTCATCCATGAGCTAATGCGTTACTCTAGCGCCGGCATCCATGCCGTCGTGCGTCGTTATAAAATGAAGATGGGGAATGACCACACCAATCATTTCAGGCCTAGCATTTGGCACGCTTCTCGACTTGCACAAATCCCGCATTTCCAGGTAGCACGGGTATATGCGTATTTTTCGATTGACGCAACAGTGGCAAGACTTCCAGCACACATTGATCTCAATATCGCGTGTTGGTGATGTGATGAATCATCCCGCCGAGCCGGTGGCCAGTGCCGGAAGAGCCGGCCTGGGTGAGATTGAAGGGGGGGGATCGGGTTTCATCAGGTCAGTTTTCGTTACCACAGTGACGGACCCGATGCACTGCGAAAGTTTGATTTATCGATTAAACCGGGTGACGTGGTTGGTATAGCGGGGAGTTCTGGTTCCGGAAAAAGCACATTAACTAAACTAGTGCAGCGCTTATATGTGCCGCAAACAGGACAGGTTTTTGTTGATGGTATGGATTTAGCGTTACTGGATCCTGACTTATTACGCCGTCATATCGGCGTGGTGTTACAAGAAAGCCAACTATTTAATACCACGATACGCGAGAATCTGCTGTTCAATCAGCCTGACGCGAGTGATGAGCAGCTACAACAAGCGCTGATGTTAGCGGGAGCAGGGTCGGTGATTGAACAATTACCCCAGGGGCTTGATACGCCGACAGGGGAAAATGGCAGTAGTCTATCCGGCGGTCAGCGTCAACGTATTGCCATAGCACGCGCGTTGATTAGCGATCCTAAGATCTTGATTTTTGATGAAGCAACCAGCGCCCTTGATTATGAGTCAGAATCGACTATTGTGCGTAACATGCCGAAAATCGTTGAAAACCGAACCGCTATTTTAATTGCCCATCGTCTCAATTCATTACGTTGTTGCGACCGTATTTTAGTACTTGAAAAAGGCGAAGTTGTCGAAGAGGGCAGCCATGAACAATTACTCGCGCTTAACGGGCATTATCATCATCTGTGGAGTTTACAATCGGCTTGATTAAAAACTTGATACGTCACCACTGTCTGAGGTCACTGGGCAAGCGGATTATAATCTAGATATCGGCACATATTACGTAAACCGCGGTGAATATGTCCCTATGCGCTTAATTATTGTCTCGGCAATATGCTGCTAGGCATCTCCTGCATTGCCCTAATATAGCCATCGTTGGCTAAACATGAAAAATACGCTTTACTCCACATATATCTCTGTCATTATCGGCGAATTACTTAAAACGTTCTTGCCATGTCTGAGGTCAGTGATTTAGATCACACTTATTGGCATATTATGACAATTCTGCTATTATCGCTGAAAATTTTCAGGGGACTTCGATATTCCCTGATTACGTCTAGATTTTGATCTTTAACCCCTCTATTCAATAATTGAATAATTTCGATACAGGACAACACTCAATGAGTCTTGCAGATAAAGTATTGGCAGTAAATGATGATCTGCCTATTCGTACTAATAATCCAGTACACAGCGGTAAAGTACGTAGCGTTTACTGGTTAACAGAAGAAGATAGTGCGCGTCTTATTAAAGAAAAGGGCTACAATGTAGCCAGCGATGCACCGCTAGCCATCATGGTGATCAGTGACCGTATTTCTGCATTTGACTGTATATGGCGTGGTGAGGGGGGAATGAATGGTGTTCCCGGTAAAGGCGCGGCGCTTAATGCGATCTCAAATCACTGGTTTAAGCTATTTAAAGATAATGGATTAGCTCAAAGTCATATTTTAGATATACCACATCCTTTCGTTTGGATTGTACAAAAAGCGCGACCAGTAATGATCGAGGCGATTTGTCGCCAGTATATTACCGGTTCTATGTGGCGTTCTTACAGCAAAGGCGAGCGCGAATTTTGTGGTATTTCTATTGAAGATGGCCTAAATAAAGACCAAAAGCTTAATAGCTTACTGATGACGCCATCGACCAAAGGCATTTTAGAAGGGATACCAGGCGTTCCAGCCGTCGATGATGTGAATATCACTCGTGACGATATTGTGAACAACTATAAAGCGTTTAATTTTAATTCTCTAGAAGACATCGCTCGTTATGAAGTATTGCTAAAAGATGGTTTCGACCTAATTACTGCTGAGTTAGAGAAAATAGACCAAGTCTTTGTCGATACCAAATTTGAATTTGGCTACGTTACCGATGCCTCGGGTAATGAAAAATTGATCTATATGGATGAGGTCGGTACTCCTGACTCATCTCGTATCTGGGATGGACCGCAATACCGTAAGGGTAACGTTGTTGAAAATTCAAAAGAGGGATTTCGTCAGTTGTTATTAAATCACTTCCCCGATCCTGATATATTATTAAACAAAGACCGCATGGCTGAGCGTACACAACTGGCGCTGGACAACGAGTTACCAGAAAACGTGTTGCTGGATGTCTCAAATACCTATATCAATATTGCACAACGGATCACTGGGCAAAAAATCGTACTGTCAGATAATCCTAAAGCAGAAATTATTGATGTGTTACGTAACGAGTATCAGTTGATTGACTAAGTCATTGTCTTTAAAGTGAAAACCAGTGATTGATTCGCTGGTTTTTTTTTGATAGATTTTGGATAGATTGAGTATTTTTCTTAAATCTTTGATTTCTTTTTATTTTGTCATATCCTTTAGGTAACCATTAAATAGTTAAGGAACAACTATGGAACTAATTTTCGAATATTTATTCACAATAGAAGTATTTGCACTAATTTTTGTAATCGTTATTTTAAAGTCTTCGATTATCTTTGTGCCGCAAAATCGTGCATTTTTGATTGAGCGCTTTGGTAAATTTCAGTCAACAAGAGATGCTGGTCTGAACTTTATAGTCCCTTTTATTGATCGTGTTGGCGCAGACCGTTCGTTAAAGGAACAGGCGGTTGACGTGCCCAGTCAAAGCGCTATCACCCGAGACAACATCTCATTACAGGTTGATGGTGTATTATACTTTCGCGTATTAGAGCCTTACAAAGCAACTTATGGCGTCGATGATTATATTTTTGCGGTGACCCAGTTAGCGCAGACAACGATGCGTAGTGAATTAGGTAAAATGGAGTTAGATAAAACCTTTGAAGAGCGTGATTTGCTCAATGCTCACATTGTTTCGTCGATTAATGAGGCCGCTATGCCATGGGGAATTCAGGTGTTGCGCTATGAAATTAAAGATATCATTCCGCCAAGCACGGTGATGGAAGCAATGGAAGCGCAAATGAAAGCAGAACGAGTAAAAAGAGCGCAAATCCTGGAGTCTGAAGGTGACAGGCAATCGGCAATTAATGTCGCTGAAGGTCAAAAACAGTCAGTGGTATTAAAAGCGCAGGCCGAAAAGGAAGAACAGGTGCTAAAAGCAGAAGGCGAAGCACAAGCCATTTTGGCGGTTGCAGTCGCCAAAGCTGAAGCGATAACAAAAGTAGGACAGGCGGCTAATACCAGTGACGGACAAAAAGCGATTGAGCTTGATCTAGCGACACTAGCCATTGAAGCGAAAGCTGCTATTGCCAAAGAATCTTCGATTGTGTTGCTTCCTGACCAAGCCACCGATGCCGCCTCCATCGTCGCTCAGGCAACATCTATCATAAGCACCATCAATAAAAAGGCGTAATAATGTTAGAATATGTCTTGTCGCACTTAGCACAAACATTAGTCGTTGTTGGTTTAATCTTGTTAGCTATCGAGGTGCTTGTCCTCGGGTTTGCTACCTTTATACTCTTTTATATTGGCTGCGCTTCAATATTGACTGGCACATTTATTGGACTCGATATCTTACCAAACGATCCTTCGATGGCCAGTGTCAGCCTCGCTGTATTGAGCTTGATTATCGCAATGATAAGCTGGAAACCACTCAAGGCGATGCAAAGTAGTGTGGACAGCTCCACGCCTGCTAATGACATGATTGGCCACCGTTTTATGTTGCCACAAGATATCACGCACAATTCAACTATCGTTATGCGTTATAGCGGAATAGATTGGGTTGTCCGTTCGGACCAGCCTATCTTACTTGGGTTAGAGGTGGAGATTGTCACGGTCAGTGTGGGGCAGTTAAAAGTAAAAGTGGTGGAATAATCTGTCGCGTTCCCCATAGATACCAGGCAAGCTGGGTCGATTAAGTTGCTAATTCGATGCGATTTCGACCCTTATCTTTGGCTGTAAATAACGCCTTGTCTGCTCGATCAAGTAAGCTACCCAACGATTCGATGTGATCCCATTGCGCCACACCAAAAGAAGCGCTCTGGTGTAGTTGCATGGGAAACTCATATTGTGCGATAGCCTCTTGTAATAAGTGAGCAATGCGTTGCGCGCCAGTAAGGTCGGTGGTTGGCAGGATCAGTAAAAATTCTTCACCGCCCCAACGACCGACAATGTCCTCTTGGCGTATTTTATCTGTTAGTAAGTTGGAAAATCCCTTGATCACCTCATCGCCAATGATATGTCCATGATTGTCATTTACTCTTTTGAAATGATCAATGTCGATCATCACGATGGCGAGGTGTTTATTATGGCGACGAGCGCTGGCCATTTCTTTGGTGAAAAAATTGTCTAAGTACCTTCGATTCGCGAGCCCTGTTAGGCTATCGGTTAGTGAGAGACTCTCAACCTTCTTTTTGTCTGTGATATCCACGGATACCGAGGTAAAGCCATAGACTCGACCCTGCTTATTTTTTAATGGCTCAAAATCACAGAAAAGCCAAAAATCTTGTCCTTGCTTAGCCCGATACAACAATTCACCAGACCAACATTGCCGGAGACTAAGCGCTGTCTTTAATTGATTAAGAACATTCACATCTAGATTAGGGTGATGGAGTATCGCTGGACTATTACCCAGTAACTCTTGCTCTGTATAATCAGACAACTCACAAAGAGCACTGGAAACCGCGGTGATCTTATTATTGAGAGAGGTTGAGCAAGTGATGGTATAAACATCAATGACCTCTAAATATCGCGTCATTGAATAGTTTAATTGCTCCAGTTCCCGGGTACGAAAAGCCACCTGCTGTTTGAGTCTTCGATCGACCATCCATAATGTCGGTATGATGGAGAATAAGGCAAGAATGATAAAGCCAGCCACTTTTAGCCAGCGATTATCAAAGCTCGGTACACCATAGTATTTTTTGTAGTGTATTCCATCAAAACTTGCATCGGGGGGAACAAGCTTGAGCTCCTTATAAATATTAGCCACTCGTTGTAACCGCTGGGTCGTGAAATAACCGAGTTCAACAAGCTGTGAGCTAATCAATCTAATGGTGCCTTTTGCTTCATAAGTTAATTGATCTTTGGATTTATCCAAGTTTAAATTAGCTAACATCCATTCAATGGTTTTATTTGGGTTGTCAATCGCATATTGCCATCCCTTAATACTGGCGCGACGAAATGCTAATACCTGCTCTTTATTATCTAATAAGTATTGCTCTGAGACAAAAATCATATCGCCATAAAAGTCGATACCATAGTTGGCGGGGGACAAAATGTTTATTGGGATATTGCTATCATGATAAAACTTGGTTTGGTCGGTGATATAAGCAGACATAACATCAACATTGTCATCCGCATTGATTAGGGCATCACTACGGAAGGAGTGAGGTACGTGTTCATATTGATCTGCTTGTACGCCCATTTCCATAAACATGGCAAGGATAACAGCATCGTCAATACTATCTTGATACATGACACGCTTGTCCTTGAGTTCGAGTGGGCTAATAATCTTTGATGACTCGAGCGCTAATAACACTAGGGGGGAGTGCTGAAATATAGCGGCAATAGCGACCACCGGCTTACCTTGAAGGCGGCTTAACACCAACCCTGCATCGGAAATACCAAACTGTGCCTCACCACTAAGGACGATACCAGATACGCTGCGGTTAAATTCGACTTCTCGAATATCCACATTGAGACCTTCTTCGGCAAAATAGCCCTGACTTTGCGCCGCATAAAAACCGGCAAACTGGAATTGATGTTTCCATTTTAATTGTAATACGACAGTATCTTTTTCATAGGCAGCAGCCGAGAGTGCGACTGTATGTAGCAGCATAATGGAGAATAATCGCCACCTAAGTTTCAGTGTTACTTGCATATTATTTCACTGACAAATTATTAAGATAGTAGAATTATTTGTTTTCGCTCATAATTCGTTCGTTTTTAGAAAATAAGTATGGCCGCTTTAATCGGCATTTACTAGTGGGTAATGGAGAAAAAGTAAAAGAATCTAGTTTATTTTTATTACAACATAACGTTCGTTATATGACTGTTAATTCATTGGCTTGCGGTTAAATAACAGGGCGGTGAGGCAACCCTGTTAGGACATATCATTGCTTTTATTGATACAGCGATGGATCGTCTTTATTTGGACGGGTCTTAAAACGACGGTGTAACCACATGTATTGCTGCGGTGCTCGCATAATTCCTTGCTCAACTACCTTATTTGAATAGATGGCATCTTTTGTATCATCACCCGATGGAAAGTTCTCAAGCGGTGCGCTTAGTTCAATATGGTAGCCACTGCCATCGTCTTTTCTGAAGATGACATAGGGCAGGACGACTGAATCAGTATTTTTAGTGAGAATACTCGCGCCAACAACCGTCGCGGCTTCCTCGACACCAAAAAATGGCACAAAGACTGCTTTGCTGCGGCCAAAGTCTTGATCTGAGGTATACCAAACTGACTCGCCGTTATCAAGTGCGCTAATCATTGCTCTAATATTTCGTTTGGTGATTAGTCTAGCTGAGGGCTGACGGCCAGTAACCTGAAGGTATTCCATCACAGGATTGTTATGGGGGCGGTAGACACCGGTTAGTTTAGCTTTACTAGCAAATAGGCGTCCGCCGATTTCTAAACAAAAGGTATGTAGTGCAAACAGTAGCACTCCCTTGCCTTGCTGCTGTGCAGCTTCGATATGCTCAAGACCAGAAAAAGTGACTAAATTATTGACGCGCCATTGCGGCCACCACCAAGCCATACCCGTTTCAAATAATGCAATGCCCACCGATTTTGCATGACCCTTTAAGATCACTTCACGCTCAGATGCCGGCAGTTCGGGAAAACATAATTCGAGATTGCGGACCGCCGTTTTTTCGCGTTTTTTGAGTAACCTCATCAGTAAGAGCCCTAGACCACCGCCAAGTTTAATTAATACGCGATAGGGTAACAAGGTGATGGTAAGCCACAAGAGACTAACACCAAACCACAATAGCCAATAACGTGGGTGTAAAAAACGCAGTTCAAAAGGAGGTTGTTGCAAAATAAAATCCTAAATCTTTCTTTAATATCGCAATATTGTAGCGCAAATACACGCTATCCCCAAACTCTTTGCATAGTCGAGCTACGTAATATCATGCTACAATTTGCACCATTGCTAAAAAGGATAATCACCATGACCATTGCTTTACCACATTTTGAACAGGCCAACGTATTAGTTTTAGGCGATTTGATGTTAGATCGATACTGGCACGGACCCACTGGGCGGATTTCTCCTGAAGCGCCGGTTCCTGTGGTCAAGGTAGAGCAGATTGAAGACAGGCCGGGGGGCGCAGCAAATGTCGCGCTGAATATTGCCGCGTTAGGCAGTCGCTGTAGCATCATCGGTATTACCGGCGAAGATGAGGCCGGACGGATTTTGCATGAGCAAATGACCGCTTTAAAAGTCATCCCCGATTTTTATCGCCAATCGCAGATACCGACTATCACCAAGCTTCGGGTGATCAGCCGTAATCAGCAATTAATTCGCCTCGATTTTGAAGAGAGTGCGCTTAATGTGGATACCTCACCGTTAATGGATAAGCTTGAGGCGAGATTGAAGCAAGCGGATGTGGTTATCCTGTCTGACTACGCTAAGGGAACGTTAAAAGAAGTCGAGGCGATGATCGCCTTATGCCGTAATCACGATACTAAGGTCTATATCGATCCTAAAGGCAGTGATTTTACCCAATATCGTGGTGCAACACTGTTGACCCCTAACATGAGTGAATTTGAAGCTGTTGTAGGTCATTGCGCCAATGAGCTAGAGATTGTAGCCAAAGGTCAGACACTAATGACCGATTTAGACTTGAGTGCGTTGTTAGTGACTCGCTCTGAGCACGGCATGACATTGCTACGTAAAGACATGCAGGAGCTACATTTTCCAGCGATGGCGCGTGAAGTCTATGATGTCACTGGTGCCGGCGATACGGTTATTTCTGTGCTTGCGGCGAGTGTTGCGGCTGGGGCAGATCTTGAGCAAGCCTGTGCATTAGCTAACATTGGTGCCGGTGTGGTGGTTGGAAAGCTTGGTACGTCGACGGTTAGCACCATCGAGTTAGCCAGTGAACTGGCCAAGAGTCATCCTGACGTTGGTTTTGGTGTTATCTCTGAAGAACAGTTAAAAATTGCTGTTAAAGCCGCCCAAGCCCGTGGTGAAAGTGTCGTATTAACCAACGGTTGCTTCGATATTTTGCATGCTGGACATGTTTCTTATTTAGGTCACGCAGGTAAATTAGGCGACAGACTAATTATTGCGGTTAATGATGATGCGTCAGTAAAGCGTCTAAAAGGGGAAGGGCGTCCGGTCAATCCGACAGACCGCCGTATGGCGGTGCTAGCGGGGTTAGGCGCTGTTGATTGGGTTGTGAGCTTTGGTGAAGACACGCCGCAACGACTAATTAGCGAAATCTTGCCGGATATGCTGGTTAAGGGCGGCGATTACACCGTTGATCAAATCGCCGGCGGCAAAGAAGTGATTGCTAATGGCGGAGAAGTCAAAGTGCTAAACTTTGAAGATGGCTGTTCAACCACCAAAATTATTGACGCTATTCGCGGTAACTCTTAATACCTCCTAGTGGATCATCTCGTGCCGTTGGTGTTCAGCCGACGGTACACTCTGGCAACTGCACATCCTCAATCCATATTAAAAATGGAATCATATTGATTCATCCATCAAAGACATAGGGCTTTCGTTATCATGAACTTCAAAGACAAGACCATTATCATTACCGGAGCCTCGGCGGGTGTTGGTGCCGCGACGGCGCGTCTGTTCGCACAGCTTGGTGCTAATTTGGTGCTGGTGGCGCGAGGCCAAGCGGCGCTCGACGCTATCACCCAAGAGTTATCCGCCGTCTGTAATGTTACCAGTAAAGCGATGGACGTGGCGAACAGTGACGACTGTCGTGCATTGATTCAAACGGTTAATGAAACATTTGGCCGAATTGATGTTTTGATTAATAACGCTGGTTACCATCAACGCGGTAACGTTGCTAATAATTACGCCACGGATTTAGCAACGATGGTTGATGTTAATCTACGCGCACCGATAGCACTATCGACACTTGTGCTGCCTTTTATGCAGAAGATAGGCGCTGGAGCAATCGTTAATGTTGGTTCGCTGGCCGGTCGTACGCCATTGCAAGGGGCTGCCACGTATTGTGCGACCAAGGCTGGGTTGCGCGCTTTTTCCTATGCTCTAGCAGATGAGTTAAGAGGCAGCGGCATTAACGTCGGGTTAGTGTCGCCAGGGCCGATAGATACCGGTTTTATCATGGATAATATGGATGAAGTAGAGGACATTGTCTTTTCACAGCCATTGAGTAGTGCTGAGCTAGTGGCTCAAGCCATCGTTGATGTTGCTTGTGGTAAGCAAGTTGAAATTTGTTTACCTAAAAGTAGTGGTTGGTTAACTACTATTTCGTACTTATTTCCACGCCTAAGACTTTGGTTAAGACCGATGCTTTATAGGAAGGGGCGCAAGACTAAAGAACGCATTGCACGTGGCGAATAGGCATAAAAAAAGCCGCTGTTGCGGCTTTTTCGATTAGTGATTTTTGACTTAGCCTTTGGTCAAGCCTTTGCTAATTAGCATTAAGTCCTGTTCTTTTAATGTGCCAGCCGTTTGCTTTAACCCAAGTACCGATAGGATGTATCCGTAACGAGCGTTAGCTAACTGTTTTCTTGCACTGTATACCTGACGAGTGCTATTTAGGACATCAACGATAGTACGAGTACCTACTTCAAAACCCGCTTCGGTAGACTTTAGCGCGCTGTCGGCTGATTTTGCCGCTTGAGCAAAAGCTTTTATTGAGGCAATTGATGCACGTACATTATTAAAGTTATTACGAATGCTACGTACCATCGAACGATGCTCTTGCTCTAGTCCTTGCGCACTGGCAACGTATCCATAACGTGCTTGATTAACTTTTGAACTTGTTGCGCCGCCGCTGTAGATTGGTACATTAAGCTGTAGACCGATAGATGCCGTTTGACCATGGCCATGACCTTGATTTTGGTTATAGTTATGGTTTAAACCCGCCGACGCGCCTAAGGTTGGTAAGTGACCTGACTTTGACAAGTTGATTCGCTGTTTCGCTATATCGACAGCAAGGCGTTGATCTAAAATCGCTAGGTTGTTCTCTTCAGCAAGCTTAATCCACTCAGTCGCTGACGCCGGCGTTGGCATTGCTGGGCTAAATGTCGCGGTGTTTAAAATATCTAACTCGGTATGCTTTAGACCGGTGATTTCAGTTAGCGCATCTAACGAGTTATCGAGGGTGTTTTGGGCCAAAATCTCGTTGGCGGTTGAACTATCAAACTGCGCCTGAGCTTCATGAACATCGGTGAAAGCGGTCAGACCGACTTCATGGCGCTGTTTAGTTTGTTCTAACTGGCGCTCGATGGCACGTTTCTCTGCCTTAACAAATGACAGGTTATCGGTAGCTTTTAGCACATCAAAATACGCATTGGCCACGCGTAGAATCAGTCCCTGCTGCGCCGCTGCCAATTGAGCATCACTGCGTGAGGCAGATTTTTCACTAAGGCTAAGGTTTAGCCACGAGCCGTGTGAATAGATAATCTGAGTGAGACTAAGGCCGGCAGTGCCGCCCCAGTGATCGGCAAACTCAAATCCTTCGCCGTCATGGGGAATATTAGCAGCTTGGTTACCTAAAGAGACACTACCGGTGATTTGTGGTAACAAAGCGGCGCGAGATTCTGAAATCGCTTCAAACTGTGCATCACGGTTTGCTTTGGCTTGTTTGATTTGTGGGTCACCAGTTAAGGCTTGTTGATAAATTTGATGTAATCCATCGGCGTTGGCCGCCATCGAAAAAAATCCTAGGCCAATTGAAAGCATTAGCTTGTTTAGTTTAGCGCTCATTGTTATTCCTAACGGGGTTATTTTATAATCTGTGGTTAATCTAAGTGTTTTATTCACACACTACTAGTGATGAAGTGTAACAGTTTATTTATAAGTCAAGCTAGTAAAGCTTATTTATCATTGTGATAAATTATATTTTTAGCCTAGGGTCTGTTGATCTTTTGCGCTTTATTTTTGTTCAATTAGAGGTGTTCTGCGCAAGGCATGAGGATTGTGGCCTGGTTATTCCAAGTGAAAGACGAAAAACGCAGCGAAGGGCGCCTCTAGTTGAACCCTTCGGGCAGCGTTTGTTTGTGATTTCTACGGCGTTATCGTCTATTCGTGTAGCCAGCTACACCACATAGACTCTGCCTTGTACAAACCCCAAACAACTCGCTGCAAAAACAAGCTACAAAGATCAACAGACCCTA
>Ga0209395_1001905_pt1 | contig 28380 bp, 23 predicted proteins | sample GOMGulsemesocosm_3_FD_184635 | JGI IMG/M metagenome (GOLD analysis project Ga0209395, IMG submission 184635) | Methane-oxidizing microbial communities from mesocosms in the Gulf of Mexico - GOM9D Gulf of Mexico (SPAdes) (version 2) | ecosystem: Environmental > Aquatic > Marine > Cold seeps... | reverse complement strand
AATATTTTTGCACTGGCGTACTTGCTGGTTGCAATATTCCCCGAAACTAATATTGACTGTACTGCCTCTTCACTGCGCTCTGCTTGCTCAAACTGCCACATATTCCAACTCTGCTGATGGCTACTCAAAATACAGTTGTGCTCAGATAGCTGGTTGATATTGATTAACACTGTTCGCTGCGCCAAATATTTAGTGCTGGCCACCAGCACATTGCGTACTTTACCAATAGGCTTAGCGACAGCTAGATCAGGTAGCGATTCAAAGGCACGCAACGCAATATCATTTTCGCCACTGGCCAAATCAAGCGCTCTATTGGAAAAATTCAATTCCAGTACCACTTCTGGGCACTGCTCACGAAATGCGGGCAATATATCCTGAATGATACGATCTCCAATAGAGACAGAAGCCGTAAACCTTAACAAACCACTGGCCTCTTGGGTTAAATCAGCAATGTCACGCTGCACTTGTGTGGCAATAGAGAATATTTTTTGCGCTTCATTGTAAAGCTTTTGCCCCGCCTCACTCATACGGATAACGCGTGTTGTGCGATGCAATAACACTACACCTAAATCAGCTTCTAGATGCTGTACATGACGACTCACCAGCCCTTTGGATACCAACAACGTATCAGCCGCCGCTGCAAAGCTTCCTGAATTAATAACAGCACAATAACTTTGCAAGTAGGAAAGGTTCATATTGAATCCATTTAGTAAACAGTAGGTTTAATTTTTACGGTTTTTCACAGAATTAAAGACATATATAGTTTAAATATCGAAACCAATCAACAGGAAAACATCATGAAAATAGTTATTATAGGCGCAACAGGTACTATCGGTAGCGCAGTCGTTTCCGCCTTTGAAGCACAACATCAAGTGATCAAAGTGGGCCACAGCTCAGGCGATTACCAAATGAACATTGCAGACCCTGCTAGCATCAAAGCTACTCTGGCGGCTATCTATCAGCAACATGGCAGCATCGATGCACTGATCAGTACCGCAGGAAAAGTAAGCTTTAACCCTTTTAATGAGATAGACGATCAAGGCTGGGCGATGGGCATAGACAACAAATTGATGGGGCAAATTAACTTGGTGAGATACGCCCAAGAATACCTCACAACTGGCGGTTCTATCACTTTAACAACTGGCGTTCTCAGTGATGAGCACATACTGACCGGGGTTAGCGCTGCAGCAATGAATGGCGCTATTAACGCTTTTGTCACCGCGGTCGCGCCTGTATTGCCTAATCAGCTGCGTATTAATGCTATCTCACCGACTTTACTTGAAGAATCGGTGCACCTATATCAAGATTATTTCCCAGGCTTTGTGCCTGTCAGTGCACAAAAAGTTGCGCAAGCTTATGTGCGCTCTGTCCTTGGCATCAATAATGGTAAAATCATGAAAGTTGCTTAAAGTTAAGTAAGGGAAGACAGCTAAAAAACTGCAAAAGCAGGTTTTTAGCTATCAGCTTCTTATTCCCTGCCGCTCAACCTCCCCATATATGGCTCAACTTCGCTGTTGCAACGACCTGTCACTCCCCCTGCTATTTAGCCAATCATTGTGATGCCAATACAGGCAGTTGGCTGCTGTGAAGCAAGTCATCAGCTGCTGTAAAATTGATATTTAGGTTAACAATTTCAACCATGAGTATCTGCTGAATGAATAGTAGCTAGATTGGTTTGTTTAGTTGCGCCAAGTAAACATAAAAAAAGCGGAAATTTCCGCTTTTTGTAACCACCGCCTATACTTAGCTCAAGTGATCTATCACCGCAAACTTTTCGGTGGTCTGTGCAGCTGCACTCAACCAGCGCTCAACCAGCGCTGGCTTGCTTGGCGCAGCGCTTACACCGCTATCTATCTCTTTATTTAGCACCGCTTCAACAGCTAAGCTAACGGGGATAGAGACCAGTTTGGCCATCGCAGATCCCTGTGTATCGCCGATAGCGTCGAGGACATAGCTCTTGTGCCACAGAATTTTACCCTCGCGCTTAGCTTTTAGACTCACCGTCAGAACAACACGATCAGCTTCGCCATCTGCCAGCGCATTTTCCTGCCATAACTGATCACTCAATTGATTTAGTGCCTCATCAGTTAGCCCTTGCTCGATTTGTCTAAAAATCGGCTGCCACGCTTGCTTCCAGCCTTTGTAGCGCAGCGTCCCCCGTACAAACTGCTCTATATTCCAGCCGTCATCCATTTGATATTGCTCGATAAAGGGCAGCGAATCACGATTGGGATAAACTTCAAACGTCTCATTACCCCAATTTGTCTCAAGCGGAAAACTATCAACGGCATTCCAAGGCTCAGTCACTGTGTACTTATCGCCGTTAAGCAAACTAACAGAAGTATTGCGCAAAGCTTTTAATACTCCCGATGGAGACCAGCTAAACTTATAGCAAAAATCATTAACCTGCTCACTTAAACCACCACAATAACTGGTAAATGAATGACTGCTATTTTTATCAAATTCACCACTGTTGCGGTACAACTCTATCAGCGCATGTGCCATGCTATGATCCAAGCCAGGATCCAGCCCAACCTCATTAACCAAGCACAACTGAGCCGCTTTCGCCTGCTGATCTAAAGCTTTCATTTCAGCAGAAATATAAGAGCTAGAGACAAAATGTGCCTGCTGCGCCAAGCACAACTGCGCCAATGGCACATGAAAATCACCTGGAAGCATTGAGACTACAACATCACCCGCGGCTACATGAGAGGCGAATGTCGCCATATCAAAGGGTACAATGCTAACCTTTAAATCACCGACAGCCTGCTCTGCTTTATTTACCGAGCGGTTGTAGACGATGACATTATACTCGAGCTCAATCAAGCGTCTCAAACCTGGAATTGCAGATAACCCCGTCCCGACCCAGTGTATTGTTTGCATTTTCTTTCCTTATTTTTATTAGAAAATTGGTGACATCGCTGCCGTTAAAAGGGAACACAGCAGGACTTAAAAAACATATTTCTGCGCTGCGCTGACCCCATTTTCGCCTCATCTTAGCACTGCCAAAAGTTACCAGCTAGCGTGAAAAGCGAATATCCAAATATAATTTTAGCTATAGTTAGTACCTATATCTGGCGCAGAAAATAACTATTACCAATCACTGAGTACACGTTTTAAAATAGCGCTAAGGACACGTTTTGAGTGGTTTTGAGCAGCGTGCTAAATAACCACATTGAGCGTTAATTTTAACCATACAAGCTTAGTCTCATTAGGTTAGTCTGTTCTGGCTCCGGCCCATAGAAGCTTGCTGGGCTTGACCGATCGTTTTACTTCGATGAGTTTTTAACTGCCTTATAAAGACTTTTACCGAATTCTTGTTGATAATAATTAAGAGTTACACTGATGGGTTGAATTTACATCGCAACAATAAATGAACTCGACGCAGTCGAAACAGCACAAAATCGGTGGCCTTTTGACCTTTATAAAAACCTTTGCAAAAAACGCTAGCCATAAAAAAACCTGCTATATAGCAGGTTTTTTATTGTTCAAGCTGCGACTATTTTGCGCCAATCAATTCATCAGCTTTTGCTGAGAACTCAGCCAGACCGCCATTTTGGAAAGCACGCAACAGCGCACTACCCACTACAGCCACATCGGCAATGCCAATAATATCGCTAACATCTTGCGCACTTGAAATACCAAAGCCAAGCGCTAAAGGTACGTCAGTATGGGCTTTTATCTCACCTAAATAACGGCGCAGTGCTTCTTGGGCGCTTTTAGAGTCATTTCCTTGACCTGTGACGCCTTTGCGGCTGACACAATAAAGCAGCCCCTGAGCTTTTTCACTCACAAGCTTAATACGCTCTGTCGCCATGCCTGGAATGATCAACCAAATAGGATCAACGTTGGCCGCCACTAACGGCTCTGCCATTTTATGATGATCTATCGGTAAATCGGGAATGATAATACCGGCAATACTGCCTGACATATCTTTGGCAAGCTTCTCAAAGCCGTATTGAACCATAGGGTTCAAATAACTCATTAATAAAACTTTAGACTGCGGATACTGATTGGCAAGCGCACCAACATCAGCCAGACACTGCGCTAACTGAGGCTTACTTTCCAAAGCTACATGACAGGCATTGGTGATAACAGGACCATCGGCAACGGGATCGGAAAAGGGAAACTGTACTTCTAAAATTGAGACTCCTTTGTCCAGTAGTACTTTCATCATCTGCAAGCTTTCATCAATACTTGGGTAGCCGTAGATAACATGTGTCATCAATAAAATAGGTTTAATGCCGAGCTCATGTTTAATAAATTTTGCAAGTGCAGTCATGTTATTCTCCCTGCGCCAAGTAACTGTGAAGAAATTCGTTAAACGGTTGGTCATCTAATGCCTTGGCGATGGTGAATATGTCTTTGTCACCACGCCCTGAGATATTGATGACAATTTTTTGACTGCTATCTAGCTTAGCAGCTTCACGTAAACCACCGGCAATTGCATGCGAGGATTCAAGCGCAGGGATAATACCTTCCGACTTAATCAGTGTTTTTAAAGCCGCGATAACCTCTTCATCGTTGGCACTGGTCATGCGCACTAATCCTCGGTCCCCAAGGTCTGCCAATATAGGCGAGACACCCACATAATCTAAACCGGCTGAAATTGAGTGCGTCGGCGCTAACTGGCCTTGATCATCTTGCAAGAACTTCGTTGCGTAACCCTGCGAAATACCAAATTTTGCCTGATCTGTATTAAAGCGCATCGCGTGATCTCCAGGGCCAGCTCCACGTCCACCTGCTTCAATACCAATCAGTTCAGTATCAGTGCCGACAAACGGTAACATAATCCCGCAGGCGTTAGACCCACCGCCAACACAGGCATAAATTTTATCCGGCATTGCGCCAAACTGCGCCATGGCTTGCTCTTTCACTTCTTCGCCGATCACTGACTGAAAGCCCGCTACCATTTCTGGGAACGGTTCACAGCCGCAGCTAGTGCCAATTAAGTAATGAGTATCTTCATAGCTAGAGGTCCAATCGCGAAGCGCTTCATCTAGGGCATCCGTCAACGTTTGTGACCCCGTCGTCACAGGGACAACTGTAGCACCGAGTTGCTTCATCCAAAATACGTTGGGATACTGTCTGGCAATGTCGTGCGCACCCATATAAATAGTACACTCAAGGCCTAACCTGGCACTGATCAAGGCTGTGGCAACACCGTGCTGTCCTGCACCGGTTTCAGCAATAACACGTTTTTTACCCATGCGTTTGGTCAACAACCCCTGACCAATCACGTTATTCATTTTGTGCGCGCCAGAGTGATTAAGATCTTCGCGCTTTAAATAAATTTGCGCGCCGCCAATTTGTTCAGTGAGGTTAGCACAGAAAGTCAGTGGCGTTGGCCTACCCGAATACTCCTGCATCTCTTTCTTCACACTGGCAATGAAACTCGGATCAGCCATTGCCTCACGATAGTGCTTCAATAGTTCCTGCTGAGACGAGTATAAAATTTCGGGAATAAAACTCCCGCCGTATTGACCAAAGTACCCTTGATCGCTCATGATAACCTCTATATTATTTATTAACTAAACGGTATAGTAAAGTTAATGGTTTTTTCATCACAGGTCAAGGAGAAATTTATGGCACGCGGTCGCCCATCTAAAAAGAGCGTCATCTTAGACGCTGCACAACATTTATTTGCGCAACACGGCTACCAAGGAACAGCGATTGATCTAGTGGTACGCAAAGCCGGTGTCTCCAAACCTACGGTGTATAATAATTTTCCCAGCAAACAGGCGCTACTGCAAAGTTTAATCACTCGCCAATTAGAGACGACCAATAAACGCCAGCAAGTGCTACTGACTAATGGAGGGTCGATCACCGATAATCTACACACACTCTTCCAGCAAATAATTGAAGACCCGTTTGAATTGGCGCTCTATCGAATTTACTATGGAGAACCTTACAAGCTCAATCACGAGACCCTAGCACTACTCAATACTATGCAACAGACCACCGTGCAAAACTGCCATGCCATTATCACCCCTGCAACCCACTGCCGGGCCAGGCTACAAACCATCACTTCGCTCTATCAGCAAAGTATTTTGATGAACGCGTTAGCCATGACAAAAACCTTCAGTGCAGACGAACTAAGCACACAAATCCAGGTCTTAGAGCTAATTCATAAAACACAGGTTTGATATTAACCAAAAGTTAATGAATAATAGCGATTCTTTGCTATTGTATCACCGCTATTTATAGCTCTAATTTGAGCTGCTGGTGAGCGCATTTAAACTTGCTAATATAGGATTTACAGTGAAATTTCCAACCTCAATTCTCATCGTTTTATTATCTATTTGCGCTTTCAATGTATCGGCCGCAACCCGTTATGTCAGTGACCAACTCTTCACCTACATGCACTCTGGGGCCAGCGCGCAATTTAGAATTATCGGTAGCGTGAATGCCGGCACCGTCATTCGCTTAATTGAGCACAATAAAAACTCTGGCTACAGCAAAGTGGTCGACCCCAAAGGTCGCAGCGGATGGATTGATACCAAATTTATAACTCAAACAGTCCCTGCCATGTTACGTCTACCGCAAGTTGAGAAATCACTGAGTGCCGCACAAAACGAATTAAAGTCGATTGGCGATAAAAACAAGCAGTCACTGGATAGTAAACAGCAGAGCTTAAGCGAACAAATAAAAACCAACGATCAACTATTAATACAACGCCAGCAACTACTCGACAAAATAAAAGCGCTGCAATCGAATCACAATGCACTGCAAACACGCCTTGCCAACCAAAGTGAGGAAGTTGAAATGCAATGGCTTATCCGCGGCGCTGGTATCATTATCCTCGGCATTTTCATTGGCCTGGTCGTCCCCCACTTACCGAGACGCAAAAAGAAGAACGATCAGTGGGCCTGAACGTTCACTCAAGTAATCAGCCACATAACAAACATCGAAACAGCTGATGACCTGAAATTGACCTAGGCTAGGCATTTAGCATGCCCACTACAACCCTCTAGTCACACTCGGGCTAGAGACACAACCTCAGCAAGCATCTGTTGTTAAATAAACACGACCTACGCTGGAGGCCTATGCAAGCAAATGGTGAGCGGGAGCTCGCCACCTTAGCAGCGACTGCTACTGCTTAGCTTTTGTGTACAAATCAAAGCGACACCCAAGGATTGGGACAAACATTTTCCAAGGAGAATACAGAATGTATAAATTGATCATGCCCACTTTATTGACCATGATACTGTCAGTTGATGTCGCGGCTTTTTCACTCAACGCCGTACAAAAAGTGACGGACGCTATCAACAGTAATATGCAATATCTGTCATTGGATGAATTTCAACAACTGCAGCGATTTCCCAATAAACTTGCCCAGTTCAAAAGTGTGGAGGTGATCAGCGCAAATGGTAATCGCATTGCAAACATTGAGGTTTTAAAAAAGCTGACAGCGCTCAGACATCTTTCCATGAATTACACTTTAGTTAACGATGTTACGCCGCTAACAAACCTACACCGTTTGGAACGTCTCGATTTAAAAGGGACTAAAATCACTGATATTAAACCGCTCGCGCAATTAACTAATTTACTCACACTTTCACTATACGCCAACAATATTAGTGACTTTTCTGCACTGGCAGAATTAACCCAATTGGAGAGTTTAAATCTTGGCTACACCAAAGCCGTCGATATTTCGTTTTTGTCGTCTCTAAAAAAACTGCGCAGCCTCAATCTAATCTGGATGCCGATTAGCGATTACTCGGTGCTATTACAGCTATCGGAATTAGAGCACTTAGATGTCAGCCATGCTAATTTCAATGATTTTTCGCTGATTCTACAACTACCAAACCTAAAGTCATTAACAATAGAGATGAGTAAAGTATTAGCGGCAAAAATACTAGCGCCGCTGGAAGCAAAAGGACTGAAGATAAATTTTAGATAGTGGAACTATCATCTCGCCCTAAAACCCAAGAGCGCAAATACTCAGCTTTCTTTGAAGCAATAAGCCACTTATTACAGTGGCTGTATTTGACCAGAACTGACTAAGCGGCTTTAGCGGCCGCCTCTTTATTTGCCAAGTACTCCTCATAAGTACCCTGGAAATCAATCACTTGCTGATCTTTAATCTCAAGCACTCGGGTTGCTAGTGTCGATACAAACTCGCGGTCGTGGCTGACAAAAATCAACGTACCGTCATAGAGTTTCAACGCTTGGTTTAACGCCTCAATCGACTCCATATCCATGTGGTTAGTCGGCTCATCCATGATTAATACGTTAGTATCTTGCATCATGAGCTTGCCGTATAACAGACGATTTTTCTCTCCACCTGAACAAACCTTGGCCTTTTTATTAAAATCATTTTCAGTGAAAAGCAGGCGCCCCAGCATTGCTCTTACTTTTAAATCATCATGCTTGACGGTACGCCACTGCGACATCCAATCAAATAGCGTCAGATCATTATCAAAATCAGTGCTGTTGTCCTGAGGACAGTAGCCAATCACGGCATTTTCAGACCACTTAACCACACCTTCATTAGCCTGCAGCTGATCCATTAAACAGCGTAACAAAGTGGTTTTACCACTGCCATTTTCTCCAAGGACCGCCAATCGAGCACCTGCCTCAAGAATAATATCACCGCCGCTGAACAAAGTATCACCGCCAAACCCGTGCGATAACTCCTCCAACACTAGTGCTTGGCGATGCAATTTTTTGTGTTGTTTAAACGACAGTGAAGGGGTCATTCGGCTGGAAGACTTCACTTCATCCAGTTTAATTTTATCCATTTTCTTAGCGCGTGAACTTGCTTGCTTAGCCTTAGAGGCATTCGCACCAAAACGGTTAACAAAGGCTTGCAGCTCATCAATTTCAGCGCTCTTTTTGGCGTTTTCCGTATGTAATTGCTCACGAATTAAAGACGAAGCTGCCAAAAAGTACTCATAGTTACCCGGGTAAATGCGCAGCTCACCGTAATCGATATCCGCCATATGAGTACAGACAGAATTTAGGAAATGCCTGTCGTGAGAGATAATCACCATCGTACAAGTACGCTTATTAAGCTCTATTGCCAACCAGTTGATTGTATCGATATCCAAGTTATTGGTTGGCTCATCGAGTAATAATATATCGGGGTTAGAAAACAGTGCTTGTGCAAGTAATACACGCAGCTTGCGCCCAGGTGCTACTTGGCTCATCAAACCAAAATGCAACTCTTCTTCGATACCTGCTTGCAATAGAATTTCACCGGCACGACTCTCCGCCGTGTAGCCATCCATCTCGGCAAATTCAGATTCTAAATTTCCCACTTTCATGCCGTCATCTTCAGACATTTCAGGTAGAGCATAAATGCGCTCTCGTTCGCACTTCACTTCCCAGAGCTTGGCATCACCCATGATGACGGCATCAATCACTGAGAAATCTTCAAAGGCAAATTGATCTTGACTTAACGTGCCCAATTTTTGGCCGGGAGTAATAGAAATATTACCTGAAGTAGGTGCTAGCTCACCGCTCATAATTTTCATTAAAGTCGATTTGCCGCAACCATTAGCGCCAATTAAACCGTATTTATTGCCATTGCCGAACTTTGCTGAAATGTTTTCAAAAAGGGGCTGCGCACCAAACTGCATGGTGATGTTTGCGGTAGAGATCAAAGGGAGGTTTCCAAATTAGTATCTAAAGAGACGGATAAAAAGGCGCGAAGTATACAGAGAATTTAATCTACGGTCGAGTCTATTGGTTATTTTTTGACCATAAACTTACAATTTATTTTATGTATAAGCGCTATAGACTAATATTTTTGCATTGCCTTAAATACTGTTAGACTTTGCACCTGTAACCGCCTCATCAGCTAATTAATACCTGAATTTTTGGCTGCAAAGTGAATACAAAGTGTTAAATATTAGTTTTACAGTGCCATTGGAAAATCTCAGCTAGCCTCATAAATTCAGGGGGTATTTTTCTAACCGCCGTATAATTAAAAAAAACTACATGATGTGGCGCATTAAAATCATTAATTCAAGTAATAATAAGCAACCGGTGCTTGTCGACAGTACAAGTAATCTAAATCCACCCTTACACTAAAGGCATTTCGATGAGAGATTCACTGAAAGCGCATTCAAATCAGGTTAAGACAAATTACCTAATATTGATAACAGACTTAATCGGTATTAAATTTGATAGTCTGCAACAGGCCGACTACAGCCAAGTGAAAAATCATATCATCTCCAGAGGCGGCATCTTTCACTTAGGCGCTATCGATCGCCAGCAAGTGTACAAAGCTGGCAAAGCCCATTTCTTTTACCAACCCCACCTCTCCCGCCCGCACGAACTGTTAGAGCAAACCGCCAATGGTCAATATGACGCTTGTATTGCAGCCGCCACTTTTATCCCCGCCTCTGCCAAGTTTAAATACGGTGCTGTGCGCATCGGCGCCGGTACCGGCAATATGGGTAGTGACAGCTGGGGTGGCGGTAATGGTTTGGGTGGCAGCGCACCTCTCATGAACACCCCTAGCTTTAACTCGCGGGCAACGGCGCAAAGCGCCTTTAAAGCACTGCTTAAAGTCATGCCTGACTTAGACGTCAACACCCTGCATGCACTGGTGGTCGCCGGTGATTTCGATACTGGTAAAGACTTGGCGCGCCACCCCTGCACTAAGCTTGAGGGAAAACGCCTGGCAGTGATAGGTTATGGTAATATCGGTCGGGAAGTCGCCAAGCTGGGCGCGGCCTTTGGTATGCATGTCGCAGTGTACGCCCGTGCAAAACAGCGCATTTGGATAGAGTCCGAAGGGTTCGAATATGCAGCCTCTATCGAACAAGCCGCAGCAAATGCCGATGTTATCAGCCCGCATACTGGACTAGGTGTTTTGCATAAAGGCGTCTATGCAAATGCAGGCCTCATCAACCAGCAAGTATTTAGTGCGATGAATAAAGGCGCAGTGCTGGTTAATTACGATCGCGGTGAGGTCGTTGATATCCAGGCGCTTGATGAAGCACTTTGTAGCGGGCAGATTCGCTATGCGGCTATCGATGCAGATATCTTTAAAGACCCAAGAAGCGGAGCACTTAGCGGCCCTATGCAGCCCTATCGCAACATATATCCTAAACATAAAGGAAAAATGGAACTCTTACCACACGCTGCGGCAGACACTGAACATGTATCACGTGTCGAGGGCGCAAAGCAGGCAGTCGATCAAATACTTGACTGCATATTTGAGCACCGAGTGAGTAACCTCGTGGGTGAGTTACCGGCCGGTTTTAGTAATATTGGCGTAAAAACCGTCCCCGGTATTGGCAAAGTAACCGCGCAAGCCTTTACTGAACTTGATGTGCAAGCAATCAAGCAGCTCTCTCAAAGTGCAGCGAAAATGGCCAGCTTTTGGCAGGCATTAAATGAAGCCCCTGGCGAGCGGCAAAAATCTATACTGATCAACCAGCAGGCATCGCAGTTAGTTCTGCAATCCAATATCCACCAGCAGCTGTTACGCACCTTTGGTATTCAAGGCCCATTTGAGCAATAGATTACCCTGCTGCCAGCGTCGCAGCATTAACCCTTTGATGATTTAGGTTGTACCTAAGTCTTCTCTATTCAATTCGAGACACTATGACTTCTAATCTTGTTCTTAATAATGACAACAAAGATTTACTGATCACTTTATTTAATGCTGGCGTCAACGCAGTGGCCGGCTTTAATGCAACGAAGAGCGCGTTGACAGCAAAGCCTTACCCCTTCAACAGTCAGGCAGTGGCGCTACCTGATTTAATTATCGCTGTTGGCAAAGCCGCCAGTGGCATGTGCGAGGGCGCATTAGCGGCCACGGGAAACCCTTGCCCCGCCCTAGTGGTGACCAAGTACCAGCACAGCACGCCGGCATTGCGCAATAACCCGCTAATCACCGTTATCGAATCCGCACATCCAGTGCCTGATGAAAATTCTTTATTGGCCGGCCAACAGCTCGTAGACAGTGTCGCTACGCTCCCAGCTGATAGTCATTTACTATTGCTGGTATCCGGTGGTGCATCAGCGTTGGCTGAGTGTTTGCCCGATGATACCAGCTTAACGCAATGGCAAGATCTGACTGAGAAAATGCTGCAAGATGGCTACAATATTGGCCAAATCAATGCTCGGCGCAAACAAACCTCACTGATCAAAGATGGTAAATTACTGCGTGCCTTTAAAGGCAAAAGTGTGCAAGTGCTGGCCATCTCCGACGTGGAAGGTGACGATATTGCCACCATTGGCTCAGGTATTGGCGACATCAAACAACTAAATTGTCAGGCGGATCTACAGCTCATTGCCACTAATAAAGTCGCCCGTGCAGCGGTGGCGACACAAGCGCAAGCGCTAGGTTTAAAAGTGCAATGTAATTTTGAGAACATGTATCAAGACATCACCACAGTTGCCCCTATTATTGCCAGCGAGCTTAAAACCGCTGCCGCCGGGATTTATATTTGGGGTGGAGAGCCCACGGTACAACTGCCCACAAACCCGGGTTCAGGGGGACGCAACCAAAGTTTGGCGCTGCTGTTAGCGCAACAGATACAGGGCTTAGATAATATTGATATTTTAGTCGCAGGTACCGATGGCACCGATGGACCTACCGATGCCGCTGGCGGTATTGTTAATGGGCAGACGGTGACTGATCCCTCTATTGCCGACAGCTATTTACAGCGCGCCGATGCCGGCACGTACCTGCGCCAAGTCGATGATATTTTTATCACTGGCCCCACTAACACCAATGTGATGGATTTGGTGATCGCAGTTGTGAGTTAGCAAGTTAGCAAGTTAGCAAGTTAGAAAGTTAGAAAGTTAGAAAGTTAGAAAGTTAGAAAGTTAGAAAAAAATTTTATGGGGTGATCGCTAAAGACCAAGAATCATCTCTCTTTTTAGCTGACCGCGCAGCTCAATAGCTTAGCAATGAGAGGGTATCGATTTGAGAAAACTGATTATTTTTGGCAATTCTAGCTCGGGAAAATCTACCCTCGCTAATGCCTTTAAACAAAAGGAAAACTTAGCGCATCTGGATTTAGATACAATTGCTTGGCAAACCACTGCGATCCCCACTAGAAAAGCCCTAGATGAGTCTAAACGTGATATACAGACATTTATCAATACACATTCGCAGTGGGTGATTGAAGGTTGTTACAGTGACTTGTTAGCCATATCGATGCTTGAAGCCAATGAAATAATCTATTTAAACTACCCGATTAAGACCTGCATCAACAATGCCCGTAATAGACCTTGGGAGCCGCATAAGTACCCCTCAAAAGCAGCTCAAGATGCCAATCTTGAACGATTGGTTGAGTGGATTGGGCAGTATGATGCTAGAGATGATACGTTTTCAAGGTGCGCTCACACAAAGTTATTTAATGGCTATACAGGTAAGAAGAGCGAATACGATAATCCAAATTCCTCTGTTATAAGTGAAAGATGATAGGTCGAACATAATGATAGCACTGCAAGCCCCATCAGCTCGTCAACTTTGACAAGCAGCGAACAAGTCCCAGACGCCCCGTAGGGTGCTTACGTTTAAAAGAAAGCTAAGCGGCCAACAGAGCTGAAATCTTGTTTCAGCTAGACAGAGCTGAAATCTTGTTTCAGCTAGACAGAGCTGAAATCTTGTTTCAGCTAGACAGAGCTGAAATCTTGTTTCAGCTGAACAGAGCTAAAATCTTGTTTCAGCTGAACAGAGCTGAAATCTTGTTTCAGCTAGACAGAGCTGAAATCTTGTTTCAGCTGAACAGAGCTGAAATCTTGTTTCATCTGCATCTCCTTTGTTAGAACGCTAGCAAAGGACTCGCAATTCGCGTCCATTCTTCCGCGGATTTGACCGCTTAGTTATCCACAGGGAACCTCTGAGGGCTTATTCGCTACTCCTAAACAATGTAGTGAGTTTCAGATGATAGAATGTCTCTCCAACCCACGCACACTATGTAAAGAATATTTTCACAGTACAGCGCTGACAGATACCCACCGTTAACACTTTATTGCAGCACTATAACGCTGAGAAAGCCAATGGTTCACCTCAGAAAGTCTTCAGTACAGTATATTGTATCTTTTGGTAATCCCGTAAAACAGACAGAGATCACCTTGTATATCATTACCTAACCTGCTCACAGGCATCGATAACAAATGAGAAAAAGCGCGCTGTTTACAGCGGTGAAGCTGCGATAAAAATTCTTTTATATTAGAGCGCCAATTGATGGCCAAGCCACAAAAGGCTGCTATTCTAAAAGGAGTTGTTTGCGCTAGGCTGTGAGTAATACAGAGGAGAATATAATGACAACATCAGATACGGCATTTGTCGGTGACATACCAAGAAATTATGAAAAATATCTGGGTCCTCTAATATTTAGTCAGTATGCAAAAGATTTGGCCAATCGCATCACTCTGCCACCGGGGACAACTTTACTTGAAACGGCTGCAGGTACCGGTATGGCTACCCGTCAGCTGCGTGACACAATTGCTCAAGATGTACGCATAGTGGCTACGGACCTTAGCCTGGACATGTTAAACATTGCTAAAGGCAAATTTAGCGACAAGGACAATATTAATTTTCAAACCGCCAACGCGACCAAACTGCCATTTGAGGACGCTTCCTTTGCGGCGATTGTCTGTCAGTTTAGCATGATGTTTTTTCCGGACAAGCTGCGCTCACTACAAGAGGCTGCACGTGTTCTAAAGCCCGGCGGGAAGTTCTATTTTAACGTTTGGGACTCATTTGAGCACAACCACCTCGTTAGGGCGGTTAATCATACACTTTGTCAATCGCAGCTAGGGAACCCAGTGGACTTTTTTAAGATCCCTTATGGATTTCACCAAATTGATGTGATTAAAAATCTTTTATTTTGTGCTGGTTTTACGGATATTGAGATATCGGTTTTACCCAAAACAAGTTCAGCACCAACCGCCCGGGATGTGGCTATAGGCTTTATTATGGGAACGCCAGCACGACAACAGATAGAACAAACGTCTCCTGATTCTCTAGCAAAAATAGTCGACGAGGTGGAACAGGCTATAGGCAAAGAATTTGGCGATAAATCTATCCAGGCAAAAATGCAGGCGATGGTTTTTACAGCACATTACCCTGGATAGGGTTATGAAAATACGATGCGGGCCAAACTAATCGTACAGCTATCTTCTATCCGCTTGTTTGCCATCCACGCCGGCACTATTAAAATGCTGATCAAGCACTATCGGTAATAAGGAGATCACATGAAATCTTTTGCAAACGATCTAGCGTTACTGACCGTATTAATAACGCATTTGGCAATGTGTAAGCTCAAATCCAAAAGTGCTACTGAACTCGCTGACACTTTATCACTTAATAAAACTAAGATCTCTCAAATATTTTCTGATTACCCCGACCTATTTATTGCAGCGGGCATCTCATCAAAACATAGCGGTGAGAGCACCTATACCTTACATATTCGTTATGCCTTGCGTTGGATTGATAAAAACGATGATGGGGAAGATGTCAGAAAACCCATAGAAGCAGAGCACTTGTCCGCTCTATTAAGCTTTATCGACAACCAAGCAGCTCAAGAAAATTCCGGTAAACGCCAAGTCATTGCCAATCGCATATCAATAGCCGCAGCGCTGGTAGCAGCATTGGCGGCTATTACCGCGGCCGTGATTGCTTCAAGCGGCAGTTAAAAACAGACTATGGGCTGAAGCACTGGTAGAAAAGTCTCAAAAAGCTTTCTTGCACCCGTAATAAATATTTATTCGATATATATGCTGTTTTATCCAATATGCAAACACATCACCTAACACCACCAATGATCAGCGACAGCGGCCATGGTGAGAATTTCACTTAAACCATAATCCAGATAAATAGTGTCTCAAACTTACCCGAGCCTCCTGTTGGACTCAAAGCAGGCATTTTATCTGCTACTTTTGGCTTGTCGCCTTTTTTAGCGCGCGTTTACCGTCTATCAGGAAGCCAAGTCTTTTTGCAAAAAACAGCGATCTGATCGAGTTGCTCCCAAACAGATTTACCCTTATGCTACGTCTAGCATTCACAATTTCCCTACCTATATGCACTACTTAGTGTTAAAAACAACAATACCATAACTGATACGCTTACAGCGTCAAACAGCTTAATTTCAATGTCGCTTTCTGCGGTTGATTTTGTGGCTATTACTCACCATCAAGAGGAGCTCTACATGATTTGCGGTAGCTGTCTATGTGGCAGAATTAAATATCAAATATCAGGTAAAGTGGGTGATATCGTGCACTGCCACTGCCAATCCTGTCAGAAGGCGCACGGTGCCGCATTTTCAAGTGTCGCATCGGTCAGCGATCATCATTTCAAGCTAACAACTGAAAACCCACTGGGCTGCTATGCCTCTTCTGAAGGCAAAAACAGATATTTTTGTTTAAATTGCGGTACCCAAATATATGCCAAAAGAGTGGCGACAGAGCATATAATTTTGCGCTTGGGATCATTAGATAACGACCCTCAAGCAAAAGAGAAAAATCATATTTGGGTGTCTCAAAAAGCGCCTTGGTATAAATTGCATAGTGATTTACCCTGCCACCAAGAGTTCGAGTAAAAACAGCACCGGTATTAGATTTCTGGATAAGGTGGCGAGTGCAGCATTATCAAATGCATTGGTTATGCCCAGTGCTCTGATACTATTAAGCAAACGTCAAGGAGACTCAATGGATATCCTTAAATGGACAGAAAAAGCCATGTTAATGGATGATAAAACATGGAGCAGACATGCCAACCCATACAGTGTCTATTCTAGGTTCAGCACATTACCCTTGATATCTTTTGCATTCTACTCCAGAGAGTGGCTTGGCCTTTATTCTCTAGGTTTTATTGCGCTGTCTTTGCTATGGGTTTGGCTTAACCCACGTTTATTCAGCCCGCCAGCAAAGACCAACAACTGGGCCTCAATGGCGACCTTTGGAGAGCGCGTCTACTTAGATCGCGAAAATGTCGTCATCCCCCTCCATCATCTTCAGATGTGTCGAGTGTTACAATGTTTATCCGCGATGGGTCTGCCGTTTTTTTTGTACGGCCTTTACTCGCTAGATCTGTGGGCTTTAATCTTTGGCAACGTTTGGATAATGACATTTAAAGCTTGGTTTGTTGATCGCATGGTTTGGCTCTATCTAGATGTTAAAGATGCAGACCCTAAATATCAGTCTTGGCTGAAAATCTAAATACAAGCCAAGTTCCATTAGCACTGTAAATTTAAGCATCCAACATAAGTCCTTTATTAGCCACACAGAACAAGTAATAATAGCGCCGTTTTAAACATTCTACTCCTCACACTAATAAACGAGCCTAGGAATAGCACATTGAGCAAATATGTCAGAGATTTACTGGATGAATTCAACACCGAACAGAACATACAAGACGACTTTAACTTACATGTTTTAAAAGTCACTATCGATGATAGGGGCGAGATAGAACAAGTGGGTAATGCCCTGCCAGTTTTCAACATTGAAATCGATGCTGAAAATAAAGAGGTTTTACTGCACTATTTGGCATCGACCACACAATCTGTCAGCGTTGCAGCAGCCAAAGAACTGCTCACTGATGAACTGCTTGATTATGAGATCTGTGCGGCACAAGAGAAAGACACCACTGAGGCACTTATACGACTCGACACTCCGCTATTAGGGTTTGGCGAAAACCCTGAACAGAAATGTTTTTTCAATGTTTGTCTGGCTTAATAAAGTGATCATGGAGCTGAGAGTAATCTGCACAACACTCACAGCGAACGCTGAAAAGGGCTGCCGTGGCAGCCCTACCTGATGAAAACTAGCTAAAAACCATCAACTTGACCGCCGCAATACTCGCCATTATTCTAATTAACCACTTAAAATGCGTGAGCTGTAACTTGCCTAAAATCCAGTAGCCAAGACCGGCACCAATCATCAGCCCCGGTATCGCCTGCAAACTCACTGCGGTAGACTCCATAGACAATAAGCCAAGGGCATACAGCGCCGGTATTTTGGATAAATTGACAAACATAAACGCCCAACTCCGAGTGCTCACATAAGCTTCTTTAGAGAGTTTCTGCTCCATAAAATACAAACTAAAAATGGGGCCTGCGGCATTCGAGATCATGCTGACCAGACCACCAATAAAACCGGTAATATAAGTACTGATAGGATGGCGCATAAAACTAGATTGAGTATGATCTAAAACCACCCCCAGCAGTAACATGCCAACGATCATAATAGAAAGCATAGTATTGAACTCACCGATACTTAAACGCGATAACACCCAACAGCCGACTAACACCCCTATAAAACACAGTGGTAACAACCGCATCAACAATGCTACATTGACATTTTTACGATAACTAGCCACCGCTAAAAGATCGGTGATGACATACATAGGAATGATAATACCTAGCGCTTGGGGGCCTGGAAAAGCGATCATCAATATCGGCAGGATCAATAGCCCCATGCCTCCCACTGAAAACTTTGAAAAGCCTGTTACTAAACCGGCTGCTGTTAATACTATTAACTCTAGAGGCAACACCTTTCTCCTATTCTGCTTATCATCTGGATTTAAAAATAGCTATTATAGTGGTATATTTGATAAACATATAATTGCATTTATGTATCATAATGATAGCTTTAAGCTTTCGTTATTTGTGATTAATTCATTAAAGTGACTATCTATGACTAACGAACAACTGAAGGCTTTTATCTGCGTGGTGGAACAGGGCAGCTTTCGCGCAGCCGCTGAGCACTTGTATAAAACCCAACCGAGTATCAGCGCTGCAGTGAAGTCTCTAGAAACACATTTTAACTTAACGTTTTTTGACCGCTCCAACTACCGTCCAGAACTGACCGATGAAGGCAGGGCCTTTTACACACAAGCTAAAAAGTTATTACAACAAGCTATTGAACTTGAAATGTATGGCCATCAACTAGCCAGTGCTGACGTCCCTCAACTGGGCATCGCACTAAGCGCAATGTGCGCGCTGCCCGCTGTACTGGACAAAATAAAGTCCTTTTACAGCGAGCACCCGCAAATGCGCTTACAAATGGATACAGAGCACTTATCAGGGGTATTAGAGCAATTAAAATTAGAGAAATCAGATTTAGCGATAGGTCCACTCGTTGGGATAGATCAGAAGTACGACTATATTAAAATTAGTCAAATTAAAATGATTACGGTGATTTCGGCTAACTTGTTAGAGGACCCAAAGGCCACGCTCGTCACCCAGCAAGCCCTTCGAAAATTACCGCATATATTGATTTCGGATACAGGCTCTGTGGCCCCTTTCGATCATGTCAATGTACTGCTCGGCGGCCAGCGCTGGTACGTCAGTGACTATCAGGCTAAAAAAGCGCTGTTGACTGCCGCCATGGGTTGGGCGCGCATACCCGAGCATATTGTTGAACACCAACTCAAGGAGGGATCGCTTATGAGAATACAAGTAGAAAACTTCAATTGCGAAAGTATCGTCCCTATGTATTTAATAAAATTAAAGCAGAGCCCTAGTAGCTCAATCGCAAAAGCATTCTGGCAGAGCATGCTTAACGCTAAACAATTTACCCAGTAGTCAACCCCAATCCAGAATAGCTGCCTATAGCTGTCCCGCCGGTCTAATCTAGCTCTCACTAAATTGAGTTATTTCACAGCATTGCGGCTACGGTATTTTTGAGCCTCAGCGTGACTATAACAATCTAGTAACGCGCTATTAACCTGCGCATTTTGCAACTCAATGTGCTGTTTTAAATAAGCATAAGCGGGTATCGAAGCTTGGCTTGCAGTATTAATCACTGTTATTTGCACACGTCTGTAGCCATCCTCTTCATGCGTGCGTTCCAATTGGTCCATCGCCAGCAATCCCTGTTCATCTACAGTAAATACTTGCCCTTGTACTTGAACACCTTTTTCACTATCAACAACCAACCAGGGGGAATTTCTCTCACCCACTAAATACAGTGCGTGTAAAGATTGCGTCACAAAATTACCGGGTAAGCGCACACCAGTATTTATTGAAAAGTTAGGAAAATTTTCCTTCAATGTTCCATAAACAAAAATATTACACATTTAGTTACCTCATTTTCCTGCATTTTTCATGATTATTAATGTATTGTTAACTAACAAAAAGGCTTAAGTTAACCTTGTATTTTTCCGATAATACACCGCGTCACAGACTATAAACAAATGAGTTATTTATAACTATCAACCTATTAGGAGAATATCGAGTATTTATCAACATAGCTTACCATCAGTAATTCAGATATAATTAATTTTTTTAATAAAAAGAAGGGCAGCCCTATGAACCTTAATTCCCTGCGTGTCAAATTTTCTATCCCACTTATTATTATTACCACTTGTCTCATCGTCAGTTTTTTTGTTCAAGAATTTTTGCTAACCAAAAAAGAAACGGTCATCAGCAATTATCACAGTCTATTCACTCCTGCCCTCTCTGCGGTATTAAACGCTGATAGAGATGCCTATCAAGCTTTAGTTGCCCAACAAAATGCACTATTGGGAATCGGTGAGGATAACTACCAAAGTTATGCTGAAAATGCCCAGCAAGTCGCTGATCGATTTAAGCTAGCGACTGATAAAATGAAGCCGTTTGCTAGCTTTACTGACCAGAGCGCCGCTTTTGATCAAGCTTACGGTCAATGGACCAAATTATCAGAAGATTTTTTTGAAAATCTAAAAAATGGCAGCGATGCAACGCAATTAGAGCAACAGTTAACATTACTTTTAGAAGAGTTTTCGACGGTACGTGATTTACTCGATAGCAGCGGTGAAATGGTTGAAAAAACGGCGGTTTCGACCACTGAATCAATAGCCAGTGATATTTCTTCAATCCAAGCCATGGTTGAGATCGTTACTTTTATTATTATTCTAATTGCAGTGATCATTGCATACCTCTCTCCGAAGCAGCTTTCCCAAGAGCTAAACAACTTAGCGACTGTCATACAAGATATCGCCGAGGGAGAAGGCGATTTAACGCAGAGTATCAACTTTTCAAAGCACTCAGAGATGAAGAATATTTCGTCAGCTTTTAATTTGTTTGTTGATAAATTACGCACCTTAATATCGACTATCCAGCACGAAACTAAAGAACTGCAAACAGGTGTGCAATCTTTAGAGAGCATGTCTAATAATACTAACAGCCTAGTTACCCAGCAGCAGAGCGCGATAGAAACCGTCACCCATTCACTGAGCGAGATGACACAGGCAAACGAAGAAGTCTCTAAAGTGGCAATAAGCTCTGCCTCTACCGCATCTGAAGGTAAAGGCATTGCAGAGACTGGCCAGAGCAAAGTGAGCGATGCCATCTCTAGCATCCACCAAGTGAATAGCGCCGTAAAGAGCGCACAGGAAAACACCGCAGCGCTGGTCAGTGACTCAAACGAAATTGCCTCGGTACTCGATGTTATACGCGGAATTGCCGGACAAACGAACTTATTGGCGTTAAACGCGGCCATTGAAGCGGCCCGAGCGGGTGAAACGGGCCGTGGTTTCGCGGTAGTAGCCGACGAAGTGCGCACACTCGCCACCCGTACTCAAGAGTCGACTAACAATATTCAAGAAATGATAGAAAAACTAAAACTGGGTGTCGATAACGTTTCCCAATCCATTGCAAATGGCGTTGACAAATCGGTGACGGTGGTTGAAATCACTAATGACGTGCAAGATATTTTCACCAATGTATTAGAGATCAGTGACCAAGTTAATGGGTTCTCGCACCAAACTGCTACCGCTACTGAGCAACAAACGCAAGTATCTATGGGCATCACTAGTACACTGGAAGGCCTTAATGACTCCGCCAAAAACATCGAATCTGTCGCTAAAGATTCGGCGAATATCGCCTCCAGCGTCTCTCAATCGGTAACCACGCTCTCCGAGCTGGTCGGCAAGTTCAAAACCTAAAGCCTAGCTTGCAGGCCATCGTTAACGATGGCCTGCCTCTGTTTACACCCACTCCAATCGCAATCTAAACCCAGCATTCAAAAGCCACAGTCGCACAGCAAACGATTTCGCTGATACTCGTATTCTTTGTATCAAACTCCCACCAATGGTCAGACAATAAACCTTTAATGCTTTAGGGCCAACTAATTGGACGCTGTTCAACCATAGGCAAATCTATAGTCTACACTTACACTCATAATCATAAATATGAAGAGATCCCTATGCGCCCGTACACTGCTAATTTTATACTGTTTATTCTATTCGCAGTGGCCGCCTCCCTTCATTCAACCGTACACGCTCGGGAGTTGGACAACAGTGAATTAGTCTTAGTAGGGTCAAATGATACCAAAAATTCAATCAGCGGCCGCTGGCTGTCCCTTATTTATTCAGAAGTGGCCAAGAGGATGAACCGCAAACTGATCTACCGAGGTTATCCGGCTAAGCGTGCCAGCCTGCTCTCAGATGCAGGAATTGTTCATGGCGAGATCCATAGAGTAGGGAGCTACGCAGACTTACACCCCAACATGATTCGGGTAGAAGAGCCGCACTTTTCTATTCAATTTTCAGCTTATACACACAGCAAAACGCTCCAATTAAACAGCTGGAGTTCACTGAGTAATAATGACCTGACAGTGGGTTACCGTTCCGGTGTAAAAAGATCGAAAGCGCAACTTGAAAAATTAACACTAACAGAGCTTACTGCGGTGCCGGATAACAAAACAGGCATTAGCATGCTAAGTAGACACCGTTATGATGTTTATGTCGATGTTAAAGAAAACTTAGAAAACACCATTGAAGCTAACCCGCACATTAAAAACATCTATCCAGCGGGTGTTATTGAAAAGCTTCAAACCTATGCCTACCTACATAAAAAATATCGACATTTAGCGCCCAAAATCGCGGCCACACTCCAGCAATTAAAAAAGGAAGGATTAATAGAAAAGTTCAAAAAACTCAGTGCTGTCTCCAGCAACTGAGTTGTTATTTGCGCTTACTCGGGTTCATAACCCAAATTCGGTGCTAACCAACGCTCTGCTTCACTTTGGCTCATTCCCTTGCGATTTGCATAATCCTCTACCTGATCTTCGCTGATTTTAGCCACGCCAAAATACTGCGATTCTGGGTGAGAAAAGTACCAACCGCTGACGGCAGCCACTGGGAACATCGCGTATGAGTCAGTAATCTGCAACCCAATATTAGCCTCTACATCCAAAAGCTCCCACAATTTACCTTTTTCAGTGTGATCAGGACAGGCAGGATAACCCGGTGCTGGGCGGATACCCTGATACTTTTCGCGGATTAAGCCTTCGTTATCAAGTGTCTCATCTGCGGCATAACCCCAGTATTCACGGCGTACTTTGGCGTGCATCAACTCGGCAAACGCCTCTGCTAATCGATCGGCTAATGCCTTGGCCATAATGCTGTTGTAGTCATCGTAATCCGCTTCAAACTGTGCTGCCAGCTCATCCACACCAAAACCGGTAGTCACCGCAAAACTACCCATATAGTCCTTAATGCCCGTCTCCTTAGGCGCGATATAGTCTGTCAGACAATGGTTAGCTCGACCGGCAATTTTACTGGTCTGTTGGCGTAAATGGCTCAGTGTCGTCAGCACTTGGCTACGGCTATCATCGGTATACAGCTCTATATCATCTTCAATGGCAGAGGCTGCAAACAAGCCCACCACCGCGCGGGCATTAAACAGTTTTTGCTCAACAATAGTCGCTAGCATTTGCTGTGCATCGGCAAACAATTTAGTTGCTTCAACGCCCACTACTTCATCTTGTAGTATCTTAGGATAACGCCCCGCAAGCTCCCAGGTATGGAAGAATGGACTCCAGTCGATATAGCTAATGAGTTCATTGAGATCAAAATCTTTAAATACTTGCACACCAAGTTTTTTTGGCACTGGAGGTTGATACCCCTGCCATTCAATCGGCTGTTTATTGGCTCTGGCCGCCTCAATCGTCACTCGGCGTTGATCGTTAGCGCGTGCCGCAAACCGCTCTCGAATGTCAACGTACTCTTGCTGTGTATCGCTGACAAAACCCGCTTTACGCTCTTTGGAGAGCAAGTTAGCCACTACTCCCACCGCGCGCGATGCGTTGCTGACATAAACCACTTGATCATTTTTATAACCCAGATCAATTTTCACTGCCGTGTGGGCTTTAGAGGTAGTGGCCCCACCGATTAACAATGGAATATGAAAATCTTGACGCTGCATTTCACGCGCAACGTGCACCATTTCATCCAGCGAAGGGGTAATCAAGCCCGACAGGCCAATCATGTCAGCATTGTGTTCGCGAGCGGTATCCAATATGGTCTGCGCTGAAACCATCACTCCTAAATCAATGATTTCGTAATTATTACACTGCAGTACCACGCCGACAATATTCTTGCCAATATCGTGAACGTCCCCTTTCACGGTCGCCATCACCACTTTACCTGCACTGCGGCTTTCACCTGAGCTTTTCTCTGCATCAATGAATGGCATCAGATAAGCCACTGCTTTTTTCATCACCCGCGCAGATTTAACCACTTGCGGTAAAAACATTTTCCCTGAGCCAAATAGATCACCGACCACCCCCATGCCATCCATTAAAGGACCTTCTATAACTTGCAGTGGACGGGCGTAATTGTGACGACACTCTTCAACGTCTTCATCAATAAATTCAGCGATGCCTTTTACCAGAGCATGCGATAAACGCTTATCCACTTCCCAGCTGCGCCACTCTTGCTTTTCTTCCTCTTGCACTGTGCCATCACCGCGATACTTTTCGGCAATCTCTAACATGCGCTCGGTGCCATCGCTGCGACGGTTCAGTACAATATCTTCAACGTGTTCGCGCAGCTCTGTCGGTAAGTCATCATAAATTGCGAGTTGGCCTGCATTGACAATGCCCATGCTCATGCCATTTTTTATCGCATGATAGAGAAACACACAGTGAATGGCCTCGCGCACTGGGTTATTCCCTCTAAAGGAAAATGATACGTTAGAGACACCCCCGGAGACTTTTGCGTACGGTAAGTTTTTGGTGATCCAAGCGGTCGCTTCAATAAAGTCGACAGCGTAGTTATCGTGCTCTTCAATCCCGGTGGCGATGGCAAAAATGTTCGGATCGAAAATAATATCCTCAGGCGGGAAACCAACTTCATCCACCAGCACGCGGTAAGAACGCTCACAAATTTGTATTTTGCGCTGATAGGTATCCGCTTGTCCCTCTTCATCAAACGCCATGACAATCACAGCAGCACCGTAGCGCCTTATTTTCTGTGCCTTCTCTACAAAGCTCTGATGTCCCTCTTTTAAAGAGATAGAGTTCACGACACCTTTGCCTTGAATCCACTGCAACCCTATCTCAATGACTTCCCACTTGGAGGAGTCAATCATGATCGGAACCACTGAAATGTCAGGCTCTGTGGCGATTAGCTTTAAAAATCGCTCCATGGCAAAGTTGGCATCTAACATGCCCTCATCCATGTTGATATCGATAATCTGCGCGCCATTGGCAACTTGCTCACGCGCCACTTCTAACGCCGTCTCGTAATCGCGCTCTTTAATTAAACGTTTAAAGCGAGCTGAACCTGTGACGTTAGTGCGCTCACCAACATTGATAAACAGCGAGTCATCGGCGATATTCATCGGTTCAAGACCGGATAGGCGACAGACATTAACCAGCGCTGGAATTTCTCTAGGGGCACTTTTTTCAACCGCTGCTTTAATCACCGCAATATGATCAGGGGTGGTACCGCAGCAACCACCGATCATATTAATAAAACCAGAGGCCGCCCACTCTCCCATCTCTGCTGCCATTTGCTCAGGCGTTTCATCGTATTCACCAAAGGCGTTAGGTAAACCCGCATTAGGATGCGCGCTGACAAATGTATCGGCAACGCGAGAGAGTTCAGCCACATACTGGCGCAGCTCTTTTGGCCCAAGGGCACAGTTCAGACCGATCAGGATAGGTTTTGCGTGGCGCACTGAGTTCCAAAAAGCCTCAGTCGTCTGCCCCGATAAGGTGCGTCCTGAGGCATCCGTGATCGTACCTGAAATGATCACGGGTACTCGAATATTGTGGTTGTCAAAAAATGTTTCAATCGCGTAGATAGCCGCTTTGGCATTGAGCGTATCAAAAATGGTCTCGATTAAAATAATGTCAGAGCCACCACTGAGCAGCGCATCGACAGATTCCGTATAGGCCTCTACTAACTCTTCAAAGGTGACATTGCGAAACCCCGGATCATTGACATCCGGCGAGATAGAACCAGTGCGGTTGGTTGGCCCTAATACCCCCGCGACATAACGTGGATGCTCGGGCGTTGAGTATTTATCGGCGGCGGCTCTGGCAAGTTTTGCCGCCTGCTCGTTAATTTCATAGCTCAGTGATTGCATTTCATAATCGGCCATGGCAATCACTGTGGCATTAAAAGTATTGGTCTCGATAATATCGGCACCGGCGGCCAAATACTGCTCGTGAATGTCCTGAATGCAAGCGGGCTGAGTCAGCACTAATAGGTCGTTATTACCTTTCACATCACAGTGCCAATCTTTAAAGCGCTCGCCGCGATAATCTTGCTCTTCAAACTTGTGTGCTTGAATCATTGTTCCCATGGCGCCATCGAGATAGATAATTCTGTTTTCGAGAATATTTTTAAGCGCTGAGGTTTGATCGACTACATGGGCAAAAGATTTCACAATACTTCCTATATTTTGACGAGATATTTTAAGAATCGAAGTATATGCTTATTTTTAGTAAAAAGCGTTTGAAGCTCACTCATCCCAACATGAATAATATTGATAAAGGGATCTAACTAGCATTAGCGAAAAAATAATCGTTTAGTTTCAGCAAGTTAAACTTACCAATTGACGATAAAACAGTATATAGCTCCCTGAGCGAGTCGCTGTAGAGTGCTGATATATCTCGATCATTTCAAATCCATTCAAAACAGCTGCGCAATTATTTAAGCCAGCGTTACAGCTCGCCGACTGAACAGTCTTTAGCATCGCAGTATTCAAAGCTTACTTGGCGCAGCAGCACTTGAGAATTCTTTGCTATCCAACGCTCGCACTAGCGCTGTTTTCCATCGCTGAGAATGTAAAAGCGCACGGGGAAAAAGGTTTTCCATAGCCAAAAACCGACTGACAATCGCCGCACTGTCCATTGATTGCGGCTTTAAAGCCTGTTCAATTTCCTCACGCCTTGGATCTTGCAATAAATAGCCACTGTTGGCATGAGTGCATATTTGACAATAGCGTATCCACGCAGCGGTGGCATAGGCAAATATATTGAGATCTTGCGCGTGCTGTAAAGCATACACAGCACTTGGGAATATTCTCAAGGGCAGTTTTTGACTACCGTCCATCGCTATCTGATATGTCTCATGGGCCATCGCTGGATTAGTAAATCGCGCGAGCAACTGCTCACAGTAATCCTGATAATTAATAGCTGCCAATACAGGTAAGGTTTTGCTAGCACAACGCAAATACTCGGCCACTTTCTCTGGCAAGTCAGCGTGCTTCATGACGTTGCGCACATAGCGGCACCCTTGTAAAAAACCCGCGTAAGCCAACATAGAGTGAGCACCGTTGAGCAAGCGCAATTTCATTTGCTCATAGTTGTGTATATTATCGACAAAAAGTGCGCCGCCGGCTTCCCAGTAAGGTCTGCCCTGAGGGAAGTTATCTTCTATCACCCACTGGCTAAATATTTCGCACTCTAGCGCAGCATTATCAACACAGCCAAGCTGTTTAGCAGCTTCGGCATAAGTAGGCGCTTTCACCGCCGGCGTAATACGATCGACCATGGTCGATGGAAAAGCCACCTTTTCATCAATCCACTGACTCAGTGCTTTATTGACGTATCTACTATAATCGACCACCCCTGCTTTTAACTTTTGACCATTATTCGGTAAATTATCACAACACAAGACGGTAAACGGCGCTTGCGAAGCCCTATAACGACGAGCTAACGCTTCACAAATCACCCCCAATACACCCTGTGGATTAAGCGGTGATTGCAAGTCGTGCTGAATATCGCTGTGTTCAAGGTCAATCTTGCCAGTATCAAAAGCAATCCCATAGGCTTTTTCCGTCACCGTTAAACTGACAATTTTAATGGCTGGATCAGCCAGTGCTTCAATGATAGCTTGTGTATTGGGTACGGCAGTCAACACTTTAGCAATGCTGCCAATTACTCGTATTTTTGCCTGCTGCGCACTTCGCTCAATCAGCGTATACAGGCCATTTTGGCTATTTAACTTATTGGCCGTATCAGTGCTGCGCAGACTCACGCCGATAATGCGCCAATCTCCACCGGCTGAATTGAGTGCGCTGTCAGTATATACCGCTTGATGGGCCCGGTGAAACGCCCCCAACCCTATGTGCACAATGCCTGGCTTGTGCGCACTAGGCTGATAATGAGGAACGGCTATATTGCTATGCACTTGCTTAAGCGAGGTTAACACTGCTTGATGAGACATATGATACCTGTTAATGA
>Ga0209395_1001904_pt1 | contig 28380 bp, 27 predicted proteins | sample GOMGulsemesocosm_3_FD_184635 | JGI IMG/M metagenome (GOLD analysis project Ga0209395, IMG submission 184635) | Methane-oxidizing microbial communities from mesocosms in the Gulf of Mexico - GOM9D Gulf of Mexico (SPAdes) (version 2) | ecosystem: Environmental > Aquatic > Marine > Cold seeps... | reverse complement strand
CCTATCTCAAGAAAGCGAAATATCATTATCAAATATAAGCGACGATAAACCGAGCATTACAGTTCATGGTGATGAAATTTTCCTTGTTAGCTATCCTGCGGCATTAAAGAAAGTTATCTCACAGCTTATAAACAATTCTATAGATCATGCTTTTGACGAACAAAAGACCCCAACAATTGACATATCAGTACGTGTTGATGATGCAAAAGAGTACGTTAAGATAATTTATAAAGACAACGGCAAAGGTATCTCTAAAGATATGGTTACTAAGATTTTCGATCCCTTTTATACCTCCCGCATGGGTGGACATAACGTAGGGCTAGGCTTGAGTGTTGTCTATAATTTAATTACACAATTAATGCAGGGCAATATTGTTTGTGATGTTTCTAAAGATAATACTACCTCTTTTAAAATCACATTACCTATCAACTTACCGGATAATTAAAATTACTAACAAAAGCCAAACATATAAATATGAGGGGCTTTTCGGAAGTATCTAACACCAATAAATTGCTACATTACCTGAAGGCAGCCCTGAACGAGTAAAATAATTGTCGCTACAGATTTAAAAGTGTCCATGTTTTTTACACTTTCTTTTCAGTACTTTTTATTAAAATTATAAGCTGCTGTATTACTTTATTTATTTTATAAAGGCACAAAATATGCTTAAAAAACATACTGAACACTAGTTACTCCTAATATTAAAAAATATTTTAAATACTAGAAATAATTATTAAGGAAGAGTTATGACTATTCTCAAAACAAAGGAATATTTTGGTGTTACTGGGCATAACAAAAAAATAGTTACCGATGTTTGCAATAGCTTAGTTGATAAACTTTCTCTTAAAACCATCCCCTCACTTGAACATTTAAAAAAATCAAATGGCTCTTTAGGTGCCATCGCTTATGTAATGGACTGCCAATCTGAAATACACCGTTATAACTTAGAATCAATACATCGTGATTTTTCCAAACAGCCGCTTTATATTTTATCCGCTTGTATATCAATACCTATGCTACATCATGCACTAAGACTCGGCGTTAAAGATGTGCTCAGGCTACCTATAGATAACAAAGCATTAACTAATTTGTTAGTTGAACTTAACGAAACCACAAATATTGACTGTTTTGAACAAGAGTCAATGCACTACAACTTTATACCGGCAACAGAAGAATTAATAAGTCACCCGTTAGAAGGTTTATTTGAGTTAATAGAACACCACTTTTGTGATGCTCCTTCGTTGAAACAAGCAGCTAAAAGTATCTATTTAAGCCCAAGCCGTATTAGCCATATGTTTAAAGATTTATGCGGTATTGGCTATTGCCAATATATTTTATGTCGACGATTAGAAGAAAGTGAGTTTTTATTGCGTCAAGCTAACGCTTCCGTAACCAATGCCTCATTTGCGGTTGGCTTTTCAAATCCGTCACACTTTTGCCGAAACTTTAAAGAACATATAGGTTTAACACCAACGGCCTATATTAAAAATGAGCAAGGCATAGAGTTAAGCTGCTTATATCAAAGGTATCAAAAATTAAGAATGGAATTATTACCGATAGCAAAAATTAAACATGCAAAGTACCGTCGCTCTATTGGTCTTAATTAAGGTAAACTGCTTAAGGCGATATATTAGGGGATATAATGAAAAAAAACGTTATTGTTACCTTATTTTTATTGCTCGGCATGAGCATTGTTAGCGCAGAAGAAAATTTTTACCCTACTGATAATGAAATCACTGTACGTCAAAAAAACACTTTAGCAACGAATACCTTCCTCACTGGGCAAAATCCCTTGCCTAAGCAAACTATTCTTAAAACTATCCCTAAAACTAAACAAGCTAACTATCAACAACTGATAGCTCATCATAATAAAACTCACTTATGGTTTGATAATAACAAGCTTAACTTATCCGGATTGTCATTAATCAGTTTACTTAATGATCTAGGTATTAAACAGTTACTTTCTCCTGATATGGTTAACTCAGTTACCCAACCAGATGAAGTTATAAAAATAGCAGATCAACAACTAACTCAGCAATTATTTACTATTGCCACGTTATTTGAAGGTTATCAGTTTAAGCCGCAAGAAAAGCCGCAAGAAGATATTTTACAGGCAGTAAAAAATAACAAGCTAGCCAATTACGTTGATCAATTACTACCGCAATTTGATCAAGTGCTTCGCCTGCGTAGCGCCATTGCTTATTATCGTCAATTAGCTAAAAAGCCTTGGCCGGTCATTGATAAAAACTTGTCATTAACCTTAGGCCAAGGACATAAAGAAGTGGTTAAAATACGTAGTATTTTAGTTGCTTTGGCCGATCTTAACAAAAAACCAAAGTCGCGCTACCGCCAACATATTTTTGATCCTGAAGTGATTACCGCACTTAAAAAGTTTCAAACCAGACATGGCTTAAAGCCTGATGGAAAATTAACAGCAAAAACGATTGCTGCACTTAATACCAGCCCAGCAAAACGCATAATCACAATGCAAATTAATTTGTGGCGTTGGTTATCATTACCCAGTAAACCGCCAACACGTTATGTTATGGTCAATATCCCGTCCTATCGATTGTCTTTTATTGACAACCAACAAGAAACCTTATCAATGAAAGTTATTGTTGGTGATAGTAAGCACCCTACCCCAATAATGGTTACTCAAGTTAATAGCCTTACCATTAACCCGCAATGGACGCCAACCTACAACATAGTGCATAACGAATTATTAGTAGAAAATAGCAGCAACCCAGGCTCACTCAGACGACAGAACTTTAAACTAGCAAAAGGTTATGGCGCTAAGCAAATTATTCAGCCGGTATTTAATGATAGCGCGTCAATAAAGGCTGCCTTAACTGACTATAAATTAATACAAGCGGCGGGAAAAAATAACGCTTTAGGCAAATACCGCTTTAATATTAAAAATTTTCACTCGGTATATCTACATGATACCCCCGCAAAAAACCTCTTTAGTAAAAAAAACCGTGCGCTTAGTCATGGTTGTGTGCGTTTACAATCTGCTAATTTGCTAGCTCAACAGTTTATGGTTAATGAACCTAAAATAAAAAAACAGCAAATAAAACAATCACTAACGAACAACACAAGCCAGTACATCAAGCTAAAAGAGGGCATTGAAGTTTACCTCACTTACCAAACGGTTTGGTTAACGGCAGCAGGTCAAGTGCACTGGTCAGCAGATATCTACCAGTTAGACCAAGCAATTAATTCTCCTTCCGATCTAAGCTCACCAGCAAGTTCGCAACACAGTGCAACAGATAGCAATCTGGTGTTAGTCAAGCCAGAAAACCTCAACTAACTTTAATAGTACACTCATTTATTTTATTAACTTTTATTATATTGAGTGAAGTCAGCAAGGAACTGCTTAACATGCCTTTGCTGTTACCCAATCAGTACTTACACCCTAGCGATTATAAGTCGTTGTGCTGCCTGTAGAGTAAGTCCCGTAAGGTAACTATCGTTAGTCCAAGTGCATATGTTAACGCTTATTTTGCTTTGCTTAAGTTTAGTTTAGTTTGCAATTACGCATAGACATGAATGGTTTTGGAGAATGTTATGAATATATTAACGTGTGGAATCAAAGGTTTTATCAAAGACTTCATTGAAGATGAAAGTGGCTTAACCGCGGTGGAATATGCCATTGCTGGTGGTTTAGTGGTTGGCGGTATGGTGCTTGCGTTTAACACTTTAGGTGATAATGCCACTGGGCAAATTAATACCTTAAGCTGTGCTGCTCAGGGCAAAACAACGTTTACACCTGCGGTTGAAGATGATCCTGATACAGGGGCTGATGAAACAGCACCAGCAACCTGTACTTAAATAATCAATATGATTTTATTAATAATGACCTGTGTACTTTTGTGTAGCGCATTGTATTTTGATCTATGCTATCAACGCATTCCCAATAAACTTTGCTTGCTAGGGCTATTATCCGCCCTAATGTTGCAAGTTTATAACAGCCAATGGCAAGGGTTAGCTCAAGCATTATTGGGAGCAGGCACCGCATTGGCCTTGTTATTACCGGCATTTTATTTTCGTTGCTTAGGCGCCGGTGATGTCAAGTTAATGATTGCCGTTGGCGCCTTTTCTGGGCCAATTCTATTATTTTGGTCTGTGGTGTACGGCATTATTTTTGGCGCCTTTACTAGCTTTGCGCTAGCGCTTTATAAAGTTGGCTGGTCAGGTTTTTTTAAACTGTTCAGTCAAGGTTTTATTAAACAGAGCGGCTTTAGCAACAATAATAAAGAAGCTTCTTCAGCAGTATTGGTGCCCTATGCACCGGCGCTAGTTTTAGGTTGGTTGCTGGCTTGCTACCTTAGCCCTGACCTTGCTGCGAAAATAAGCACTGAAATGGGTACTGATATAGGCACTAAACTACTTACTTTCTTTTAACCAGTAGCACCTAACAATTAAAAGTAAAAGTAAAAGTGAAAGTAAAAGTAAACAAAGTTAACCGGAGTTAGCATGGACTCATCATTAAACTTTACTGATAAAGCTTCAAGCACTGATAAAGCTTCTAGCCCTACAGCGTTAGTGGCTGACGGCTTAGCTGAAAATCATGCGTTAAATCAGCACGACCCGCACGACAGTCTCTTCGATAAAGTAGCGGTAATGGCGAAACGACCTAGCACCATTGCAGAAACCGGCCTGTCAGAGCAGCTGCTCTTGCAGCTATTACTTAAACATATATTAGTTGCTCATGTGGTCAGTATACGGCTGTTAGCAGAAAAAATGGCCTTAAGTGGCGGCATTATTCAACATTTATTAGACCATGCCAAACCCCTTAACTGGCTAGAAAATCGCCAATCAACTACCAGTGGCCAAATGCGTTATGCCCTAAGTGCCTTAGGAATATCAGAGGCTGAAAAAGCCTTTAAGCAAGCTGGTTACTTAGGTATTGCGCCCGTGCCTTTAGCGCAATATTGCGATATTTGTCTTAAGCAAACCAGTCGTAATACCGTTGTAGTTAAAGAGCTAATGTTGCAACGCTTTAGTGAGCTAATGTTTTCAGAGGAATTAATTGCCACCATAGGGCCAGCACTTAATTCCAGTAAGCCTATTTTAATTTATGGTGCCCCTGGCGTCGGTAAAAGTTACCTGTGTCGACACTTAAATTTACTTTTTGGTGATGATATTTTAATTCCATCTGCCATAGAAATTAATAATATTATTATACAAGTTTATGATCCACAGTTGCATGTATTAAGCACCAGAGAGCAACAACAAGATAATGCCGATGCCAAACTTGTCAGCTTAGCCCATGGATATGATCCCCGTTGGCACTTATGTCAACGACCATTATTAGTAACGGGTGGTGAATTGACTGCTGAGATGTTAGAGGTGAACTTTGATATCACTAATCGCACGTATAAAGCGCCGCTGCAATTAAAAGCCAATAACGGTATTTTATTATTAGATGATTTAGGACGGCAAAAAATTAGCCCTGTTAAATTATTTAACCGTTGGATAATTCCTTTAGAAGAGCGCCGAGACTTTTTATCTTTACCAAACGGACTACATTTTGAAATTCCTTTTGAGCTGATTTTACTTTTTTCAACTAATTTAGCCCCACAAGACTTAGTCGATGACGCCTTTTTACGACGTTTAGGTTACAAAATTAAGTTTGAAGCCTTATCTATTGAGCTATACCAAGCGCTTTGGTTTAAAACCTGTGCCGAATATCAGCTTGATTGTCATCATGATCTTTTCACTTATTTAGTTGAACAACGTCATTATGTTGATCAAAAAGATTTTTTACCCTGCTTACCCCGAGATTTGTTAAGCATTGTCAGTGATCAAATAAAATTCAATCAACTAGCGCCCGTCGTTACTCAGGCGCTTATCTGTTTTGCTTGGCGGCATTACTTTGTGCGCAGCGCTGATAAGGCTAACCAGCATAATGAATAAAATGAGCCAAATGAACTAAATAAGTCAAGGAGTAAGTAATGAACAAAAATACTATTCTTTTTATTACCATGTCAGTAGTTTTTGGTGTCGGCGCAGTATTGATCGCTAAAAATTGGCTAAATGATAATCAGCAAGAGTTAACCGAAGAACAAGTTAATATTGTTATTGCTACCGTTATCATTCCCACGGGCACTATTATAGAGGCTAAACATGTCAAGTTAACGGTATTTCCTCAATCAATGGCGCCCAATAAAGCCATACACGATTTAGAGAGCGTTATCGGCAAAGTGGCTAAAAACCAATTTTATATTGGCGATATTGTTAGAACAGAACGTTTAGCCGAACAAGGTGATGGCAGTTATTTAGCCAGTTTGATAAGTGAAAATATGCGTGCGGTGACCATCCGTGTTAATGACATTGTCGGTGTCGCTGGATTTTTATTACCGGGGAACAAGGTCGATATTCTTAATACCTTTCAACAAAGCGGCAATCCGACTACCGAAGTGATTCTTTCTAATATCAATATACTGGCAGTTGATCAAAGAGCAGCTAGCGGCGAAAACAAACCACAGTTAGTTCGGGCAGTCACTGTTGAGGTGGACTTAAGCCAAGCTGAAATTTTAATGAGTGCCCGCAGAAATGGCTATTTGCAACTTGCCTTGCGTAATCCTATTGATGATGAACCGGTAATAGTTGCCAGTGAAATAGTCGAACCACAAGAAAAATCAGTAGCGCTAGCAGCAATACCAGAACCAGAGCCAAAAAATAACGTTGTTTCTGAGCCTGCCACTAAGCTTGCACCTAAGCCCCTTACCAGGCTAAGAGTGGAGTTAATTAAGGGTGTCAGGCTGCAAACTGTGCAAGTAGATATTTAATGACTATTTAGGTATGTAGTCGCTTATATGCTTAATCAAATAAGTAAGTAATCATAAATGTTTAGGCTCTCACACTATTAAGGATACAGACATGAAAGATGTAACAGTGAATATAATCACAGTAAGTAAATGTTATGTATTATTGCCCTATATATGGTTGGCAATAATACAATTTTTCATTAGCTCTATCGTACTTGCAGGGGGGCCAACTAACTTAATAAGTGATGAGTTTAAAGTACCTATTTTCAAATCAAAAAACTTAACCATGGAAAAAACCGTGAGTCGGGTTTCAATCGGTAATGAAAAAATTGCCGATATTTTAATTTTACGCTCCAAAGAGCTTTATATTGTGGGTAAAAAGTTAGGTACCACCAATATCATGGTATGGGACGAGGAAGATAAGCTAGTTGATATTATCAACCTTGAAGTAACCCACGATTTAAATAGCTTACGTCAACGTTTACACCATTATTTACCTGGCGAAGATATTGGCGTGGAGACATCGCAGGGACAGTTAGTACTCAGCGGCCAATCCTCTTCATTAGCCAAAATGAATACCGCAGTGGAATTAGCCAGAGGTTATGCTGACGCTGCATCGATTGGAAAAGTTAACAGTAGAGTACTTAATATGATCTCTGTTGGTGGTGGCCATCAAGTAATGCTTGAAGTGACTGTTGCCGAGATTAGTACTGAAGTTTCCCGTAAGTTTGATTCTAAAATGTCACTGAGCTTTAATGGCTCTGATGGCTCAGGTGGCATTGTTAATGGCCTAGGTTCAGGAACGGCTGCAAGTATTAGCAGTGGCTTCTTTGGCTCTTTAATTAAGGGCGAGATGCAGTTTGATTTTGCCCTAGATATTGCCAAACAAAACGGTTTAGCAAAAATACTGGCAGAGCCAAATATTACCGCATTAAGTGGCCAAAAGGCTGAATTTTTAGCCGGTGGCGAATTTCCGGTGCCCGTGCCGAGCGAAGAAGGCACCACCATTTCATTTAAAGATTTTGGTGTTGGGGTTAGTTTTGTGCCAACCATTTTAGACTCAGGAAAAATTAATTTAAACCTTAAAGTATTGGTTAGTGAATTAACCAATTCTCATGGTGTGGGTGTTACCCCAACTGGCTCATCAGCAACCTTGGTTGTGCCTTCTATTGTTAAAAGAACCTCTGAAACTACTGTTGAACTCGCGGATGGGCAAACCATTGCTATCGGTGGCTTATTAAGCGACACCTTGCGAGACAGTGTTAATAAAATACCTGGCTTAGGTGATATCCCCATATTAGGACAATTATTTCGCAGTCATGAATATATTAGTGGTCAAACTGAGTTAGTTATTATGGTCACTCCACGCTTAGTAAGACCTTTTAATAAAAAAGGCATTGCTTTACCTACCGATGGTTTTGTGCCGGTATCAGATATGGAGTTTTATTTATTGGGCAAGATGACCAAGCAAAATATAGCAGGATCAACCACATCACCTAATCAAGCAGCAAATGATAACAAGAGTAATAACAGTAGTATTTTAACTAATGATGGCGGTACTAATCAGCGTTATGGCCATCAGCTAAAACCGACTAAGACTGAATAGAACTTATTAACACTCACTAAAACTGACTAAACTTAAAGAGATAAATAAAGGAGTCAATAATGAAAAAATCTAATCTACTTAAACAGTCGTTGTTAGCTTTATCAAGCCTACTCGTATTGGGCTGCGCCCAACAGCCTAATTATCAATTGGCGGCATCAAATATACAAATAAAACAAGTGCAAATACTTAACCCTGATGCGGCCGAGCTAAATGACGGCATCATTGCCACCTTAAATGGTAATTATGGTAAAAATGTTGTCAAAAAATATCAACGTAGCGTTTATAACATGAAAGAGTCTCGTCAAATGACGCAGACCGGTCAGTAGGTTAAGTACTCATGTTTATTAACTGCTGCGTACTTCATCAAACAAAAGGCAAACGCCATCAAGGCGGTAATGTATTGGTATTGTTTGTCATCAGCTTATTTGCCTTGATAACTTTGGCATCTTTGGCATTAGATGGCGGCCATTTATTATTAAATAAAGGCCGTTTACAAAACCTAGTGGATGCTGCGGCATTGCACGCAGCCAAAGAGTTAGACTTAGGAGCAACACGTGCCGAAGCTGAATCAGCAGCGATAAATTTATTACAGGTGAACCTTGCCCATACAGATCAACAAGAATTATCCCGTGCCATTGATTTGGCAGAGGCTGATGATACTAGTACTGCGGTATTGTCTTTTGAATATTCTATCGACGCTGATCCATTTTTAGCGGTATCCGATCTAGATGCTCAATTTGTCAAAGTTTCACTTACCCAACTGAGCTTAGATAGTTTTTTAGCCAATGTTTTTAATTTTAATAAACAAGTTTCTGCAACTGCCTTAGCAGGTCCTAGTACAGCTATCGATAATTGCTTTACCAACTTAGTACCTATGACGGTTTGTGGTACAAAGGATCTTCCCAACTGGGGCTTACAGCTCAATGAATTATATGTGATGAAGATTGGCTCTAATACCGACTCCCCCATAGGCCCAGGCAACTTTCAATTGATTCGTTTGGGAAGTAATTCCGGTGCCGCTGACATTCGTACTGCAATGGCAGGTGAAGAAAACATAGATGAGGATGATGCCTGTTTTGTTGAAGGAGAAGGCAATGCCTCCGTACCAACTGAACCAGGTAATAGTGTCGGTCCTGTAGCTCAGGGGCTAAATACTCGTTTAGGGATGTGGAATGGCCCGGTGAATTCTACTGATCATCCAAGAGATAAAAATATTTGTCAGGGACAGAAAATAGAAATCAATGAAGATGGCACCCTTGAAGATGATGCAGATAAGAAGGCTTACACTGCGTTTTTATATGATACTGACATCGGGGCCTTAAGTTGCACAAATCCAGGGGTCGTTCCTTTTAATTTGGCTGTTAATGATATTACCACATCATCGCTTGCATCACCAAATCGGCGCATAATGAACGTGGTTATTAGCGACTGTGGTATCGATAAAAGTAATGGCGCTAATAACCTTGATTATTTGGGAGCAGGTTGCTTTTTTCTCACTCAAGCAGTTGAGCATAAAGGACAGGAGTCATATGTGATTGGCGAGTTTCTTTTTGATTGTCCAGGCGGTGGTGATGCATCCTTAGACCCTGTGGATACCCCAGGGCCCTATAAAATAGTGTTATACCATGTACCTAACAGTACTGATTCATAGGAGTATCCGATGATTATCAACAGCAAGATAACAAAACAAAAAGGTTTAGCAGCGATAGAGTTTACTATGATATTACCCTTTTTATTGCTGCTAATTTTTGCCTGTGCTGAGTTTGGTCGTTTAATGTTTCAATATAATGCGCTAAATAAAACAGTAAGAGATGCTAGTCGATATTTAAATACTGTAAATGGCAGTAATGGCGATTTAAACATATCTGATGTTACTTCAGTTGAGGTTAAAAACTTGATTAAATTCGGGCAGAATTCGAGCTCTACAGCTCTTTTTCCCACCCTAAGTGATGATGATATTAGTTTAACGGTAAGTGGTGATTTCGTTACTGTTACAGTTACCTATAATTGGCAACCAATATTTTCCAATACCTTGAGCACTTTTGGTTTAGGTGATGATATTGATTTGAGTTTCCCGCTAGTGTCAACTTATACCATGAGAGCAATGTATTAGTTATGTTTATTTCATTTAAGCGAAGAGCAAAGCCTAGCAAGCAACGAGGTGTTTACACTATTGAATTTGCCATTGTTGGTGCAGTGTTCTTTTTAGTGTTATTTGCCGTACTGGAAGTGGGCCGGTTATTTTTTGTTTGGAATGTCCTCACCGAAGCATCAAGACGTGGCGCTCGCTTAGCAACGGTTTGTCATTTTGATCATGGCGCACTGTCAGCTTCTGATGAAGATCGGCCAGCTTTTGACGCCATGCTAGAAGCGGCGCTTTTTGACAAGGTGTCTATAGTACCAAGCTTAACTAAAGAAAATTTAAAAATTAGTTATTTAGATCTTAATGGCTCACTTGTGGCTGATACAGATGATATTAAACTTGTTAGAGCACAAATCACTAATTACCAGCACCAGTTAATTATTCCGGGGTTGTTTTTAACGCTTAACTCACCTAGCTTTTCTACCACCTTACCCAGAGAAAGTTTAGGGGCAACGCGAAAAGGTTCTACTTCTTGCTTACCAAGTGTTGCCCCATAGTTATCGCTGTTTTCGGGATTATTGTTTTAAAAGTTGTTGTTTAAGGAATTGTTACTTAAGGAAGTATTATGGAGAGTAAAAATATCAATAATGTTGTTGATTTACCTGATGCAAGATTAGCTGAAACTGATGACTTAATTAAAAAAAAGCACAGTTTGCCTATTCATCTCAGTGTATTGGTTATTTGTACCGAGTTGAATATTCAACTTGCGTTAACTAGCCAATTTCATTTAATTACAAATTTAAACTTTGAGTTTAATGACAAAGTGCCTGAGCACTTAAGCCAATTTGAATTAGTTATTATAGCGGTAAGCAGCGACAAAGATAATTGCCCCTTGGTAATTGAAAAACTGGCTGCCGAAAATATGCCGACTTTATTGTTAGGTGATGGTATTGCCGCTAACATTATTCGTACCGCGATGCATTTTCATGTACAAGATATTATTCCATTTAAGGATATTGAACAGGAGCTATTTAATACTTTATCGATATGTGCCGGTAAAATTTTAAAAGAAAAAAAAGTTGCCCCTATTATTAGCATAATTAATGGTAAATCTGGCTCTGGTGCTAGTTTTATTACTGGCTGCTTAGGAGAAATTAGCGCAGACCTTTGTCAAGATGAAATAGCGCTCATTGATGCTGATTTGCACTATGGCTCTCTCGCCGATTCCCTCAACCTTGAAGCCAATTATTTTTTAACAGATGCCTTAAATGAAATTGATAAACTAGATGATGTTGCAATAAAGTCTATGATGACTAAACGCAAAAATTTAAGTTTGCTGGCTAGTAAAGCTTATGCCCAACTTGATATTGAGCATAATAAAAACTTTGAGCACTTAGATCGACTAGCCTGGAAAATAAAACTTAACCATGACTTGGTATTAGCTGATTTGTCTCGTGGTTTAGACCTGCTCACTTTACCGCTAGTATCAATATCGAGCCAATTTCTTATTGTGGTACAACAAAATATTGTCAGCCTAAGGGAAGCCAAAGCGCTTATTCAACAACTCACAGAGGTAATGGGGGTTAACAAGAGTACTATTAAGATAATTGTTAATCGTTATTCAAAAAAAATCACTAATATTACCCTTAATGATATTAAAAAAGCCCTCGCTATCGAGTGTGTTTTTTATGTTAGCAATAATTATCAATTGGCCAGCTCTTGTACCGATTTAGGTTCGCCATTAGCAAAACTAACCGAAAACAAAATAATTCATAAAGAAATTTGTGCCATTATAAGACAAGTTTTTCCGATTGAACTACCGATAGAAAAACGGAGTTTATTCAGTAAACTTTTCGGAGGTAATCATGTTATTTGATAAAAAAGCAGATGATCCTTTTAGTATTTTAACCCCCGAAGATATGCAAACTAAGCAGGAAATATTTGGCAAAATATTAACCTTGTTGGATTTATCCGTATTAGAAACCATGGAAAACAAGGTTGCTAAAGCGCAGATCACCGATTTATGTTGCAGTTTATTAAATGAGTTAACCCGCCCGTTAAGTTTACAAGTTCGTCAAATATTGATTAAACTGATTATTGATGAGATTTTAGGACTTGGACCATTAGAAACCCTATTGGAAGATGCTAGCATTGCCGATATTTTAGTTAACCGCTATGACAGCATTTATGTAGAACGCAGCGGTAAATTGGAAAAAGTAGCGGTGCAGTTTTATGATGATAAACATCTGCTTAATATTATTGACCGAATTGTGTCTAGTGTCGGTCGCAGAATCGATGAATCATCACCCATGGTAGATGCCCGCCTTAAAGATGGCAGTAGAGTCAATGCCATTATTCCTCCCTTAGCGCTTGACGGTCCTTCTTTATCAATTCGCCGTTTTACTGTCGACAAACTCACCGCTGAGCAACTGATAAGCTATGGCTCTATGAGCAGTGAAATGGGGCAGTTAATTCAAGCAGTAGTCAAAGGAAAGTTGAATGTGTTGATCTCAGGAGGTACTGGTAGTGGTAAAACCACATTACTTAATATTTTATCTGGTTATATTCCTGAAAATGAACGCATTATCACTATCGAAGATTCAGCTGAATTGCAATTGCAACAACCTCACACAGTACGCTTAGAAACTCGCCCTGCCAATATCGAAGGCAAAGGCGAAATATCGCAACGTGATTTGGTTAAAAACTGTTTAAGAATGCGTCCTGATCGTATTGTTATTGGTGAAGTTAGGGGCGCTGAAGCGATAGACATGTTAGCGGCGATGAATACTGGCCATGAAGGTTCACTAACAACCTTGCATGCTAATTCTCCTCGCGATGCATTAGGCCGATTAGAGAATATGATTTGTATGGGCGGTTTTGAAATGCCGATACACAACATTAGAGCACAAATATCTTCCGCCATTGATGTGGTGGTGCAATTACAACGCCAAGAAGATGGTTGCCGTCGTATTACCAGTGTTCAAGAAGTTACTGGCATGGAAGGTGATGTTATTACTATGTCAGAAATTTTCACTTTCAAACGCGAAGATAAAGATGAGCAAGGAAAAATAATAGGCAGTTATCAAGCCACAGGTGTTATTCCACTATTTCATAACCAGCTAACAATTAAAGGTATCGTCATACCTTATAGTTTATATGGTATTGATAAATCAGCTATGGAATTCTAATAGGAGGGGTTATGAGTCCGCAACTTATTTTTTTACTTTTAGTTTTTGCCGCGGTAGTTTTATTGGCGCAAAGTTTATTTGTTTCGGTATACAGTCCACAAAGAGCAGATACCAAGCAGTTAAAAAAACATTTACTGTCACTGGCGTTAAAAGACAAAAACATTGAAAAAAACTTATTATTCAATAATAAAGTAGCACAACTACCGCCCTTTACCCGTTGGTTAGAATCCTTGTCATGGATTTCAAATTTGACTTATAAAATGGAAATATCTGGGTCAAAGATGTTAGGTCACCAATATTTAGCTATTGCCCTAGGGGTTAGCCTTGCGGCCTTTACACTTATTAACTTTTTGAGCAAGGATTTACTATTTAGCGCCTTATGTTCTTTATTAGTTTTGTTAGCTTTTCATTTCAAGTTAAATCGTGACATGACACTTCGCATGGAGAAAATTGAAGAACAATTTCCAGAAGCGATGGATGTGCTTAAAAGAGGCTTGCAGGCAGGTTATGCGTTTAGTGATGCCATTAAACTTGTTTTTGAGGAAATGGACGGTCATTTAGCTGATGAGTTTAAGATAATGTTTAATCGTATTAATTTTGGTAATGATACTACAACCGCATTACTCAATTTTGTTAAGCGAGTGCCAAGTACGTCAGCAATGGCTTTTTCTAGTGCGGTTGCGATTCAAAAATCCACTGGTGGCAACCTTGCTGAAAACATTGATAAATTATCAAAAGTGATCAGGCAACGATTCACCTTTAAAAGAAAGGTGAGAACCCTATCTGCAGAAGGTCGACTTTCTGGTTGGGTTTTAGTGTTAATGCCTTTTGTGCTCTTTGCTGTTTTATATCTATCAGCGCCAAGTTATGTCGCTATATTGATATCAACCCCTGCGGGATTAAACTTGCTGAAATGGGGCGGAGTAGGCATGTTAATAGGTATTTGGTGGATAAAAAAACTGATTCAAATAGAGGTGTAAATCATGGAATATATACAAGGTTTATTACTAAGTTTTACTAATAATAAAGCGATGGTTGAATGGTTGATTTACATTGTTGCAGCCACTGCTGGCGTGACTTTAGCGATGGCCTTTTACTATCTCTTTTCAGGTATCTATTCGCCAGTAAAAGCGCAAATAGATAAACTAACCAAACAGCCTTTATCGGCTACTCATACCCAAGAAGATTTTTCATCTACCCTTGAGCATAACTTAAATAAACTCAACCACTTGCCGATCATTAGCAATAGTTTTTCTGGTGATAAATCTACCAAAAAGTTGCTTATTCATGCCGGTTTTCATTCAACCAATGCGTTAAAATTATTTAATGCGATTAAACTAATGTCTTTACTCTCAGGGATATTAATTTCAATTGCTGTAGTTCAACTTTCGGGTGGTTTATCCCTCTTAGTTACTATTTATGTTTTTGCTTTTATTGTTGGTCTTTCTTATATATTACCTTCGTTGATTTTGCATAAACTAGCGAATCGCCGCATGAAGGAGTTGCGTAAGTTTTTCCCCGATGCGCTCGATTTATTGATTGTATGTTGTGAGGCTGGATTAGGTTTATTAGAAGCATTTCAACGTGTTAAAAACGAGTTGGATTTTGTTCACCCTGAGTTAGCCCATGAACTTGGCTTAGTTTGCAGTAAAGTGCGTGTTGGATTATCAATGCAACAAGCATTACAAGAATTTAGTGATAGAACCGGTTTAGAAGATATTAGAGGTTTAAATTCTGTGATTGTGCAAAGCCTTAGATTAGGTACTGGCGTTGCTGAAACGATTCGAGTTTATGCTGATGAGTATCGGGATAAACGTTTACAGGCCGCAGAAGAAAATGCTGCTAAATTAGGCGTTAAGATGATTTTCCCAATGATGCTTTGTATTTGGCCATCTTTTTTTATTGTGGCGATTGGTCCTGCGGTATTAAAAGTAATGAATGTTTGGGATAAGGCGTTTTAATGATGAAATATTTTAATAGAAAATACCTAATTATTTCCAGTTTATTATTAAGTTTTACTGTAACCAGTGTTGGTTGTACTAATACTACTGCTCCGAATGATGCAACACAAGAGCTGGCGAATGTTGAGCAGTCTAAAAATGAAAATATACGTTTGGCCAAAGTAGAAAAGCAAAATAATAATTTAGAAAAGGCAATTTTTTATTATATTCAAGCACTTGAATATGATAAAGACGATATTGATATTTTATGTGAAATTGGTAATCTTCAAAATAGGTTAGATAGCCCTGAATTAGCTATTAGGGCATTTAAGCAAGCTTTGACCGTCAAACCTGATCATGTGCCTGCGTTAGCCCAAATGGGCATTTATTATTTAGAACATAAACATACGGACAAAGCTAAGGATGCACTTGAGCGTACCATTAAATTAGATCAGAAGCGGCTTCATACAAATGTTTCATTTGAACCTTTCATCGCACTTGATAGTGAATCACCTTTATTAGCCTATAACGCCTTAGCTGTACTCAGCGATCTTGGTAGCCGCCATGAGTATGCTAGAGACATATTTGATTTACTCATTCCTATTTCAGAAGATTTATCATTGATTTATACCAATATGGGTTACTCATATTATTTAACCAGTAATTATACTTTGGCTGAAGATTATTATAAAAAAGCGCTTGATGCTAATTCAGACTTTGAACGAGCTAAACTTAACCTAGGATTAATTTATGTCCGTACAGGGCAATATAACCAAGCACTTCAACTATTTAAACAAGTGATGAGTACTGCTCAGGCATATAATGATATTGGCTATTTCTTATTATTAGATGGTCGTTACCAAGAAGCAGAATATTTTTTACAAAACGCCATTGACCTTTCTCCTAGTTATTTAGAAAGAAGTCACATTAACTTAGAAAATGTACAACTTTATTTGCATGAAGCGAAAATTTCACCTTAGAGCCTCTAATGATACAAAACGTTGGCATAATAACTAGCTCTCTGGTATTCACCATCATTAAAGTAAATTATTAAAGTTATTACAAACCAACTGATGAAACCTGGTTAAATGGATTGGCTTTTCTCTATGGTAGGCATGTAAGGTATGTAAAGGCCATATTGGCCCAGTAAATTGCGCCATTAGATGCACGAGTTCACCTGATTTAATCAATGGTCTTGCGACATTATCCGGTAATAGCACCATGCCTAAATGGCGAAGCGCCATTGATAAGGCACTAGGAAAATTGTTTACCTTTGAAAACTGGCTCAATTCAATGATAGTTTTCTCTTGAGTAGTTAAATCATATACCGGCATTTTTTGCTTTTGCCAGCTCGTCGCTATCCATTTTAATTGACTTAAATCGGTTACTTTTTTTGGAGTGATATTTTTATTCAAATATAGCGGACTAGCACAAAATATTTCAGTAATAGTGCCAATTGGCAAAGCGCGATAACTGCTATCAGGCAATTCTCCAGCATGAATAGCAACATCCAAATGATGTTCTACCAAGTCTAAACTGCTGTCACTTACAATCAACTCTGGCTCAAGGCCTGGATATTCTAAACACAACTGTTCAATAGCGGGCATCACCACATTACTTTCTAAAGCATGTGGCAAGGTAATCGCAAAACGTCCTTTCGGGTTTTCTTCAGCATTCGCTATATCCCTTAACACCAAATCAACTTGATCTTTGAGTATCTGACACCTTGATAATAATTTTTGCCCTAAAGCCGTAGTAGACACGCCTCTGGTGGTGCGATTTAAAATTCGAATATCCATATCCGCTTCCAGCGCTTTAATCTGTTGACTGACTGCTGATTTAGTTATGCCTAGCTGTTTTGCTGCGCCGGTAAAAGAACCTTGCTGAACAACTTCGGCAAAGACCATTAATCGAGAGAGTTGCTTTATATTGTCCATAAATTCTACACAGTATGTTTGTTTTTACGTCATTGTCCAACATAACAAGCAGGCATACAATGACTTTATCAACTAAGTCACACCGATTTAGTTAACCTTAACCAATAAAGGAAAAATAATGACTGCATATATTATTGTTGGCTTAACGCCAAAAGATGCTGAAAAATTACAGCAATATGGCGCAAGTGTCCCACCGACACTCGCCAAATATTCTGGTGAAGTGTTAATTAAAGGCCCCGTTGAGCAATTACATGGCCAATTTGATTATAAAGTACAGGTCATTTTAGCATTCCCAAGTAGAGAGAATGCTTATAACTGGTATCACTCTGCGGGTTATCAGGCGCTGATTTCAACACGAGATCAAGGCATGGATAGTCAATTTCAATTAATAGGATAGCTCTTCCTTTACACGATTAAAGGTCCACACTTCACATAAACTTTTTAACAGGAATTATTCAGATGAAATTTACCATACACACTCAAGAATCGGCTCCCTCAGCAAGTAAAGCGCTATTAGATGGTTCACTAAAAGATTTTGGCATGATCCCAAACCTACACGGGGTAATGGCAGAAGCGCCAAATGTATTAAAAGCGTATAAGTTACTGCATGGCTTCTTTAAAGAGTCTAGTTTTAATAATGATGAGCTAACCGTCATTTGGCAAACCATTAATGTCGAGCACGAATGTACTTACTGTGTGCCTGCACACACAGGTATTGCTAAAATGATGGGGGTTGATGATGCTATTACAGATGCCTTAAGACAGCGTAACCAATTACCAACTAATAAGTTACAAGCATTGCATGAAACCACATTGGCTTTAGTGAAAGATAGAGGCCAACCAGAGCAATCGGTTATCGACAAGTTTTATCAAGCTGGATATGAAAATCGTCAATTACTAGAGATCGTTTTGGGAATTTCACAAAAAGTGATGAGTAACTATATCAATCACTTAGCTAAAACGCCTGTTGATAAAGCGTTTGAAGAGTTTCTTTGGTCAAAGTAATTTTATTACATAACAGCTAAATAAAAATAGGTATTACCTTATTTGGTATCACCTATTTTTTGAGTGCTTTTTCGATTTTATTTAAAAAACCTCTATGTTAACTGGTAACTATTTACCGTGGAAATTACTTCAATGAAGCCATTTCCTATAAATTATCTAACCAATTAGATAATGACTGACCAATATTAATCGGTTCATCCTCTTGAATAAAGTGAGTTCCATGACCGACATATTGGGTTTTCAAATTAACAATATTTGCTTGATACCAACATACGCTTTCATAAGGGATTAATGTGCCTGGCTCACAATATATACCCGCTCCACTTGAATAGGCATGATTCAGGTGGAGCGGATATACAAGTGCCCTACTTTCACCAATATAATTGTTTCTTGCTCTACATAGGGACAATGTTCACTTAGATGAGGGCTACGCAGCCAAGTACCTTGAGGATAACGGCCATGTTCGTCGATGAACTCTCCTTTGATAACAAATATTTCTTCACCGCCAAAATGACGATGTAGTTGAAAGCGCTCACCTTTAGGCCATTTAACTAACGCGGTCGATTCTCCTTGGTAGCTGTGTAGCGGCATTACCGATAAACCACCAAGCCCTGACGACCACGGCGTTTGTTTGGTATCAGTAACCACATGTTCATCATCACCGTGTTTAAATTGGTGTAACTTGACTAACAACACGCAGCCTTCTTTACTAAAAGGAGCATGAGTAAAACCTTCAGGATTACGAAAGTAAGTGCCTGCGTGATAATCACCACTTTGATCGGAAAATGTTCCTGATAAAACCAATATCTCTTCACCTAAAGGGTGATCGTGTTCGCTAAAGCTAGCGCCTGCTTCAAACTTAACTAAGCTAGTTGCATGACCCCTTTCAGCGTATTCTCTGGCCAAGGGTTTTCGCCATACGCCAGCACTAGGGCTAGCAATCCAAGGTTGTTGATGAGTTTCAACAACAACTCTTTGCTCAAAGTTCATGTTTAGCATTTACTCACCTTTACTTTTTGTTTTGATACCCTGTCTATTACCCAGAATAAAAACTATAAATGGCACACAATATGTTAATAGTGCCGGTATTAAGCGTACTTCAGCTTGACCAAATAAGGCATCAAATTGATTTATGCATAATAAAATACTACCTACGATAATAGCGACAGCCAATGCTTTAAGATACATATTCATATTTTTAGACCACCAGTTTTATATCATTGTTATTAACCATGACAAACTCATCCATATTACTTTCATCTAGACTTTCATTTATACTTAATTGTCGTGAAGTATCTCTTAATGCCGTTCGCAGACCTTCTTCAATAACAGGATGATAAAAAGGCATAGTGAGCATTTTTTGAATCGTCATTTGCTGTTGTCTAGCCCATGCGAGTAAATGACCAATATGCTCTGCGGCAGGACCAAACATTTCAGCGCCTAAAAATTCGCCTGAGTGTTGATCCGCATAAACTTTAAGCAAACCTTTGTTTTTTCCCATAACGCGACTTCGCCCCTGGCCTTCAAAACTCACTTGTCCTGTCACATAATTGCTGTCATGTCGGTCGCTATACAACTGCTTTATTTGCGTTAAATTTAAACCGACACTGGCAACTTGCGGCTCAGTAAATACCACGGATAACGGCGCGCGTCTTTGTCCATGGGCAATAATAGGATAACTGCCAGCATTACTACCAGCAACTTTGCCATCATCAGCGGCTTCATGTAATAAGGTTAAGGTATTATTTGCATCACCGGCAACAAAAATATGATCTACGGACGTTTGCAAGGTTAATTCATCAAATACAGGACTATGCCTTTCATCGAGTATAATGCTAGTATTTTCCAAGGCTAGTTTATCAACATTGGCTTTTCGTCCCGTTGCGGCTAGCACGTACTGAAATAGTTCAGTAACGGTTTGCCCTTCCTTATTAATATACAGCACTTCAACGCCGTTTTCTTTTTCTATAGTACTGATAACTTCTGCTTTAGCATCAAAGTAGAACTCTTCATTAAAAGTGTTTTCAGCATATCGTCTCATTTCTTCATCATGCAAGTTAGCCACAGAGCCACTACGACCAAACACTTTTACGACTACACCTAAGCGACTTAATGCTTGCCCTAACTCCAAGCCAATAACTCCTGGGCCAAATACGGCGATAGATGTTGGTAAGTCGTTGAGTTCAAATAAGCTATCATTGGTTAATAAACGACTCCCCGCTGTAGCCAGCAATTGAGGAAAGTCTGGTCTAGAACCTGTTGCAATGACAATACGCTTAGCAATGACTTGAGTATGATCGTCTATCAGTAACGTATGTTCATCTTGAAACTTGGCAAAACCACGAATTTTATGCTTTTCTTCAAAGTTATCGACAGACTCAAGTACAAAACCGACAAAACGATCACGCTCAGTTTGTACTCGTTTCAATACCGCTTTACCATCAATATTGACTTTATCGACACTAATACCAAACAACTCGGTTTGACTTGCATGATAGGCAGCATCACCGGCAGCAATTAATAACTTGCTTGGCATACAGCCAACGCGTGCACAGGAAGTTCCATATGAGCCACCTTCTATCAATAAAACCTTATCGGTATGCTTTACCGCCGCACGATAAGCCCCCATACCTGCAGTACCAGCACCAATAATGGCCACATCAACATTTATTACTTTCATCGCTTTTATTACCTTTGTTGCTTTCATTACCTTTGTTGCTTTCATTAGAGAAGTCCTGTTCAAGTTATGCCGTTAGCGCAAGATTAAATAACTCATTTTGATGCTGTGCTAAATAATAGATAATGTCATCAGATTCATATAGCCACTGAGTTTCACCGCTTGCATCATCAATACGCAAACAAGGTACCTGTGTTTTATTACCACCTTGTTGGAGCTCTATTCGATGCTGATGTTGTAATTGAATATTGCGCAACTCCACATCTACATTTAGTTCATCGATGCTTCTGCGAGTTTTTGCACAAAAAGGACAGCTGTCGTAATGATAAAGCGCTAAGGTAGTTGATTGTGATTTTGTCATGAAATATTCCTCTTAATGTTAGGGCTGTTTAAAAATTTACCCACATCCTTTCGGATATAGGTTGCAGCTATAATAAATAATCACCTGATAACAAAGGCAACTAAACGTCTAAATATTAAAACCATTTAGACAGTTGCTCATATTTAGTGTGATTGCTAAATGAAAAAACGTTGCAGTCCAAATCTAGTAACTGCAACGTAAAGGGAACCCTATTAGCGATTAACTTTTCTTTTTCATAAATTTAAGTATATGGTTTGCAATCACATCACCATCTTCTTCTAAGGCAAAGTGACCTGTATCTAAAATATTAAAATCTATATTTTTTAAATCACGTTTGTATGGGTGCGCACCTTCTTCAGGGAAAATATAGTCACCTTTACCCCACATTAATAACGTTGCTGGTTGATGTTCTCTAAAGTACTCTTGCCATTCTGGGTAAAGTGCAGGGTTAGTACCGTAAGAATAAAAAAGCTCTAGTTGAATTTCTTTATTGCCTGGGCGGTCTAATTTCGCTTGGTCAACTATCCAGTTATCAGGGCTAATCGCGGCTTTATTGCGAGTGCCATTAGTGTATTGCCACTCGGTTGCCCCAATTGTTAACAAGTTATCCTTGAGTACTTTGGCATTCGCTGGTGTTTTATCTTGCCAATAGGCTTTAATTGGCTGCCAAAAATCACGTAAACCTTCATCGTAAGCATTGCCATTTTGAATAATAAGCCCTTGCACTCGTTCAGGATGCTCAGCAGCAATTCTAAAACCGATAGGTGCGCCGTAATCCATGACATACATGGTATATTCCTCTGCGCCCACCTTTTCTAAAAAAGCATCGGTGATGTTCGCTAAGTTATCAAAACTGTATTCAAATTCATTAACAGCAGGCATAGAGCTGTTACCAAATCCCGGGTAGTCAGGGGCAATAACATGATATTTTTCTGATAGTTTAGGAATTAAGTCACGATACATATGTGACGAGGTTGGAAAACCATGTAATAACACAATCGTTTCTTTATGCTCACTACCAGCTTCACGATAAAAGATGTCTTGATTTTGCACTTTAATGGTTTTATGTAACGTTTGTGCCGCCTCTGCTTCAGTAATACCGGCAAAGCCAAACATTAATGCACCTGTTGCTGCTGCCATTAAATAGCTAGTAAATTGATTGTTTTTTACATTATTTTTTGAATTGTCTTTAATAAATTTTTTCATCATTTTTTCCTATAAATTATCGATATAAATTGGTTAAATTTGTCAATTATGGGATTTGCTAATTTGCTAACAACCCCTGTTGTTCTCGTGCTAGTAATTCGGTAAAACCACCTACAGATACATTTTCAATAAATATTTGCGGGTAAGTTCTACCGGTTGTTCTTATCTGTAACTGTTTAATATGTTTTGGGTTTTCATAAACATCGTATTCAATAAAATCCAACCCTTTGCTTGTTAATAACCGCTTGGCATGAGTGCAATAACCACAACCGGGCCTGGTATAAATTTCTACTTTTGACATTTGTTCCCTTACTCAAGGCTTGTATAAACCTGCTTGCTAATTGATGAAGCTATTATCTACCTCAACACTGTATTGATAAATAGGGCTATCATTGAATAATTGTCAACACAGCGTTGACAATGTAATATTAATTAAAAACTTAACGCGGAGATAATTATGGATACTTTAGATGGCCTAAAAACAGTCGTAGCCGTTGTTGAAACCAGTTCTTTTACCGCGGCAAGTGAAAGGCTTGGTATATCAAAAGCCTTAGTTAGCAAGTATGTTGGTGAAGTTGAGCGTAATTTAGGTATTCGACTTTTTAATCGCACCACACGTCAACTCGCTTTAACCGATGCTGGTCGGCGCTATTATCAAGAGTCTGTGGCTTTATTGGAGCAATATAACGCGTTAGTAGACAAGGTCATGGGAGAGCAAACTAAGCCGCAAGGTTTATTGAGAGTCAGTGCACCAGTAACCTTTGGCGAGATGATATTAGCCCCTTTACTACCAGAATTTTTACGTTTATATCCCGACTTAAAAATTGAATTAATATTAACCAGTGGCGCAATTGATATGCTTGAAGAAGGTATTGATGTGCGCTTACGTATAGGCGGCGTTGATGACTCAAGCATGATAGCAAGACACTTAAAAACATTTCCGTTGATTTTATCTGCCTCGCCAAATTATATTCAACAATTTGGCTTACCTAATACGCCTCAACAAGTTGCTGAGCATAACTGCATTATTGACAGTAATTTTAGAATTGGTAAACAATGGCCGATCATCTCTCCCCAAGGGCAAGCAGAAACAATTAATGTGCAGTCAATTGTTGCGGTAAATAGTCCACAAGCAGTGCGAGAAATCGCTATTGCTGGTGGCGGCATTGCTATGACACCAGATTTTATTGTTGAAGATGCAATAAACGATGGCAGATTAGTACCAATCCTACCCGAATACACCACCTTAGAATTCGGCCTTTTTGCTATTTACCCTCACCGTAAATATGTTGCCAAAAAAGTAAGGTGTTTTATAGATTTTGCTTTAGCTCAATTGTCTAAATAATTTAATCAAACATGACTTTATTCGTGTTCTTTACCTTATTTATTCTACTATTTAAGCGCATTATTCAGTAAAGTAGCACTACCGACAAATATCTACCAAAGTAGTCATTCAAAAGTAAATAATAACAATATGCAACAATTTATAGCGAGAGTATCTCAACTTTTATCGCAAGGAAAAGCGCTACAAGCAGAGCAAGAATTACAGGCTTTACTTTTAAAAAATCCTCATAACGAGGATCTTCAAGCGATGCTTGGGCATACTTTGTTAAAACTAAACAAAAATAATGAAGCTATTGAGATTTTCCAGCAACTAACCCAACAATCACCGACCTCAGCTAACGCCTATAGTGAACTTGCAAATGCGCTGTTATCTTCAGGTAAATCAGCTGAAGCAGAGCAAGCATTTAAAAAGGCTGTGAGCTTAGATCCCACTTATAGTGATGCTTGGCATTTTTTAGGAAACCTATTAATACAACGAGAAAAAATTGCCGAGGCTCAACAGTGCTTTACTAACGCTGAGCAGCACGATCCCTTTCGACAAAACTTTATTCAAATTCAAAAGTTTATAAAGGAAAGGAAATTTCACGACGCTGAAAAAATAACGCGCGACATTTTAAAATACCACCCTAACCACCCCCAAGCGCTACATATTATGGCCACATTTGCACAGCAGAGCCAAGCCTACGAAGAAGCACTAAAGATATTAACATTAGCCTTAAAGTACTCACCTTATCATGTGAATTTATGGGAATTAATTGCCAAAAACTTCGCTCATTTAGGTTTGTTTGAGCAAGCAATTAACGCAGCTAATAACGTGGTAAAATATGCACCAAAGCATGCCAATTCTTATATGTTATTAGCAACAGAACTTGCTAATGCTGCTAAGTTTGAGCAAAGCTTAACTGCGCTTGATAAAGCCATAAGTTTAACCCCTAATGTTACCAATATGCATATTCAGCGCGGACATGTATTAAAAACACTAGGCCAACGTGAACTGTGTGAACAGGCTTATAAAACAAGCATTTCGCTAGAGAAAGTCAACGGAACTGCCTACTGGGCTTTAGCGGATTTAAAATCTTATCACTTCAGTCAAGTAGAACAAGCTGACATAAAAGCACTCTTTAATAATAAAAATGTAGCGAACTCTCAAGCGAGTCAAGCAGGCTTTGCCCTAGCCAAACATTATGAAAATGAGCAAAATTATCATGAAGCATTTCAATGTTATCAGAAAGCTAATAACCTCAGACCTAACGCTTATTATGATGCCAAGCTATATCAACAAAGTTGTGATTTAGTAAAACAGCACTTTTCAAAGAACACGTTATTAAATCAAGCAGCTGTTGCAAAAAATGGCCCTGAAGCAACACCTATCTTTATTGTCGGCTTAACACGATCAGGCTCGACACTTATTGAACAAATACTCGCTAGCCATTCTAAAATTGAAGGCACTATGGAGCTTTATAGTTTACCTCGAGTGGTTAGAAAAATAGAACGACTGGCAAAAAACAAAGGCAGTAGCTACCCAGCAGTAATGGCTAAACTATCAAGCGAAGAGCTTAAACATTTTGGCCAACTTTATTTACAAGAGACCGAAACATTTCGAAAAAACAAACCTTATTTTATCGATAAAATGCCGCCAAATTTTCATAATGTTGGCTTAATAAAAATGATCTTACCTAAGGCTATTATTATTGATGCTAGACGCCACCCTATATCAACGGGCTTAAGCAACTATAAACAACATTTTGCCAATGGTTATGATTTTAGCTATAACCTTGCCAACATTGGCCATTATTATAATTGTTATTTATCGCTAATGGACTATTGGGATGAAGTATTACCCAAAAAAGTTCACCGTATTCAGTATGAAGATATGGTACAAAATACAGAAAGTCAGGTCCGTCAATTATTAGACCATTGCGGCGTTGAATTTGAATCAACTTGTTTGGATTTTCATAAAAATAAGCGAGCTGTACGAACCGCAAGTAGTGAACAAGTGCGCCAACCGATAAATAGTAAAGGTATGCAACAGTGGTTACACTTTGAGCAATACCTAACACCTTTAAAAGAAGCGTTAGGCAGTAAAACATTAAAACGTTTTGAGCAGTGGCTATAGAATATCCGTTTTGAATGTAATGCAGCAGCACAAAAAAATAGGTTACCTGTTAACCAGGCAACCTATTTATCTTATTCACATTACAATGCTATAAACGAATTAAACTAGAAAGTAAAATCTAATCTCATTGTTACATTTCGACCATTTTCATATTCAATATAGTGATAATTCCCGTAACTCTGACCTGTTGTACTTCTCCAGGTAATAATTTCTTTATCAAATAAATTGTTTATGTGTAAACTTGCATTAATGCCATCTGTGAGTTCAATACGACCAGATAAGTTCACTTTTTCATAAGCAGCAACGGTATCTTCATCAGCAGCTTTGAAATGTGTTTTGTACTCTCCATAAGCTTCGACATCTAAACGAACAAAGGCTTGCCTATTAAAAGCTTGAAAGCCTTGGTCAAGTGCCATATAAACATTGTATTTTGGTACTTGCGTCATATCATCGCCCGCTTTGGCGCTGATTGATTCAACATCTTCAAGCATTTCAGCGGCAACATAACCAGCATTAAAGGTGAAGGTTAAATCATCGGTTAAACTGGTTGAGGTTTCTAACTCAAGACCTCGAGAACGTGCTGCTGCACCATTAGCAGTAAAATCAAAGCCACAGCCCATCTCAATTACAGCTTGTACCCCAGTCCAATCGATTTGATAAACAGCTGCAGATACACGCATCTTATTACCAAAAAGCATGCCTTTGTAGCCTAACTCATAGTTGTCAATGCTGTCTGACTCATAACGTGTTTGGAAAAACTTCGCATTGTCATCATTACGACAAGCTTGTGGCAAATTAGCTACATTATTACCACCCGGTCGGTACCCTTCTGAGTAAAGTGCATACACTGACATTGAGTCATCTGGACGCCAAGAAACACTGAATTTTTTACGATTACCGCTCTCTTCACCACCTTGGTCAGGTTTATTCACATAAGGTGTACCTTCGGGTAAATCAGGGCGGCTATCTTCGCTGGCAGGAGCAGACCATATGCCTTTAATCTCTGAACTTTCTCTATCTTCTAAGTCATAAAAACGAATACCTGCGGTGAATTCAAACTCACCCATATCACCCGCATCTAGGGTATAACTCATTTCACCAAAAAATGATTGTTCTTGCGTATACTGGACTAAGATCTGTTCAGAGTAGTTTATATCTGGATTGCCCCAATAAAAATCGCCTAGTTCAGCAACGTTATTAATGACTTGCAATTCGCCATTATTACCTTCCCATTCGCCACCAAAGTAACCCCAATAATCACCCCAAAAAGCTGAAGCAATGGCTTTACCGACATCGCCATTACCATGATATTGATGCTGTATGTTAGGACCTTTACCTTTTTCATCTTTGTCGTAAAAGTACCCTACTGTCCAATCAAAATTACTGTCTTCATCAATACTGCCAAAACGTAATTCATGGGTGGTTCTTTTCTTTTGAAAATCACTCACTATCCAGCTGCGGAACATATCACCACCGTCACTACGTGACCAGTTTGAGCTCAAACCAACATAATCGTCATAATTACGGAAGGAGCCAGCATAGCTTAAACTAGCAAAATCAAATAAATTTGCATGTTCGATGTTTAAGGTGAACATATTGGTATCATCATTAGTGCGACGATCCATTAATTCCCACGCGTTATATCTTGGGTCGGTACCGCCGGCAATATAACCCGAGCTAAGACATTCTACTCGTCCTGCATCACAAGCCGCACCTTCTTGAATTTCAACGTCATAGCCAAAATCAGCGTCAGGATTTGAAGTTAATAACGCTTCATAAGCTGCACCACCTCTAGCAACATCAGAGGTATCTGTACCTATACGTTCATATTCATCATGAATAAAACCAATATTGAAAGATAAGTCATCTTGCGGTTGCCATAATAATTGTGCACGTAAAAAGTTAGCGCGAGTATTACCTTGAACCCCCGTATTAACATTAGTAACACTGAGCGGTTGATCTGAGGTACTACCGGTAACTCTAAGTGCTACCTCATCAGCAATAGGTAAATTAACTGTGGCATATAAGCGTTGATCTAAACCATCAACACCCTTTTCACTATTCACTTGTACTGAGGTTTTAATTTCAAATTCATCTAGTTGCGGCTTAGTGGTAATTATACGAACCGTACCCCCAATAGCATT
>Ga0209395_1001903_pt1 | contig 28388 bp, 26 predicted proteins | sample GOMGulsemesocosm_3_FD_184635 | JGI IMG/M metagenome (GOLD analysis project Ga0209395, IMG submission 184635) | Methane-oxidizing microbial communities from mesocosms in the Gulf of Mexico - GOM9D Gulf of Mexico (SPAdes) (version 2) | ecosystem: Environmental > Aquatic > Marine > Cold seeps... | reverse complement strand
AGTGCTCAACCTAGTTCTTAAACTCGAATTAAAAAACAACATTACCAATGTTTTGTGTTGCCCCAATTTCTTAAATTGAAAAGGGTTTTCTTTCAATTGAATTGCTTCTTGAATGATTTCAGGAATGCTTTCAATATCCTTTATGTTTGTATATTTTTTCATGATAATTCCTTTTTTAAAGCCTCAAAAAACTGATCTACATGTTGCTTTTTGATTGTTAACGGCGGAAGGATTCTTAATAAGTTTGGATTTTTAGCACTTCCTGTAAAAATATGATGTTTAAAAATCAGTTCCTTTCTCAAAGGTGCAATCGGAAAGTCGAATTCCATTCCCAACATCAATCCTCTTCCTTTTATCTTTTTAATTTGTGAAATCTCGGCTGCTTTTTCAATAAAGTATTCTGAAATAGTTTTTGTGTTTTCTAATAAATTTTCTTCTTTTAAGACTTCTAAAACCGTTAGACAGGCAACACAAGCCAAATGATTTCCTCCAAAAGTGGTTCCTAATAAACCATAAGAAGCTTTAATAGTTGGGTGAATTAAAATTCCTCCAATCGGAAAACCATTTCCCATTCCTTTGGCAATAGAAATAATATCTGGTTGAATTCCATGCTTTTGAAAAGCAAAGAAATCTCCTGTTCTTCCAAATCCAGATTGTACCTCATCCGAAATTAATAAGGCCTTGTATTTTTTACATAAAATTTCCAATCCTTTATAAAATTCGGTGGTACTTTCATCCAATCCACCGACTCCTTGAATGCATTCAATAATCAGTGCGCAAACATCTCCTTTTTGCAAGGATTTTTCTACGGAACTCAGGTCGCCCAAGTCAAAAAACTCAACTTCTTGTTGTGCATTAATTGGTGCTACAATTTTAGGATTGTCTGTTGCTGCAACTGCCGCAGATGTTCTTCCATGAAAAGAATTTGTGAATGAAATCACTTTCTTTTTTTCGGTATGGAAAGACGCTAATTTCAATGCGTTCTCATTGGCTTCTGCACCCGAATTACACAAGAACAATTGATAGTCTTTACAATTAGATTGTTGCACCAATTGGGCTACCAATTTCACCTGCAGTGGATTCTGAATCGAGTTGCTATAAAACCCAATCTTACTCACTTGATCGCTAATGTTTTTTACATAGGTTGGATGCGAATGCCCAATAGAAATCACTGCATGACCTCCATATAAATCTAAATATTCAGTACCCTTTTCATCATACACAAAAACATCTCTTGCTTTTACGGGTGTAATATCAAATAATGGATATACATTAAATAAACTCATAATTGCTCTGTTTTTATCGTGTTAATTTTATTGTATGATGTGACCATCCCTTGAATTAAAGAGGAACTCAACCCTTGGTGCTCCATTTCGTTCAATCCTTCAATTGTACAGCCTTTAGGAGTGGTTACTTTGTCAATTTCTTGCTCTGGATGATTGCCATTTGTGATTAATAAATTCGCTGCGCCATCACAGGTATGCATGGCTAATTCTTGAGCCTCTTTGGCATCAAAACCTAACTGAATTGCTGCTTGAGTTGTAGCTCTTATCATTCGCATCCAAAAAGCAATTCCGCTTGCGCAAACAACAGTAGCTGCTTGCATTTGAGATTCTGGAATTACAATAGAAGTTCCCAATCTGTTAAAAATTGCTTCTGCTACTTTTATTCTATCCAATCCTTTTGTATTTCCACACAAACAAGTCATCGATTTACCAACAGCAATCGCTGTATTTGGCATGGCTCTCACAATAAAATTATCTGCTCCAATACTCTTCTCGATTTTTTCAATTGAAAATCCTGTAATAGTAGAAATAATAATGTGATTCTTTTTCAATAATGGCTGAATCTCATTTAAAACCGATTCTAAATGTGCTGGTTGAACTGACAAAATAATGATGTCTGAATTCTGAACCGCTTCTGAGTTATTCGACGTTAAAAAGACATTCTTATATCCTTCAAATTCTTGAATCGTATCTAAATTTCTTTTGGTCAAATACAAAGAAGTGATGGCATTGGTTGTAATCAATCCTTTTGCAATTGATTTCCCTAAGTTCCCTGTTCCTATAATTGTTGTTTTCATATCTTTTAAAAGTATGTTGCTTTTAAATTCAATCCTTCTGTTTCATCGAATCCAAATTGCAAATTCATATTTTGAACTGCTTGCCCAGAAGCTCCTTTTAATAAATTATCAATGATGCTTGTTATTAATAATTTCCCTTCGTGTTTGTGTAAATGAATCAAGCACTTATTTGTATTTACTACTTGCTTTAAGTGTATTTCATTATTAGAAACAAACGTAAATTTTGCATCTTTATAAAAGTCATTGTATAACTTTTTCGCTTCTTCTAATGTTCCATCAAAATTGGTATATGCTGTTGCAAAAATCCCTCTAGAAAAATCGCCCCTATTTGGCATAAACACAATTTCAGCATCAAAATCATTTTGCAAAATTTTTATTGATTTATTTATTTCCCCCAAATGTTGATGTGTAAATGGTTTATAATAAGAGAAATTATTATCTCTCCACGTAAAATGAGTTGTAGCAGATAATGATGTTCCAGCTCCAGTTGCACCAGTTACAGCATTTACATGCACATCTCTAGTTAATAAATTTGCCTTTGCCAATGGCAACAATGCCAACTGAATTACTGTAGCAAAACAACCTGGGTTTGCAATGTGTTTTGCGTTTTTAATTGCTTTTTTTTGCAATTCTGGTAAGCCATACACAAATTTTTTCTCTTGAAAAATCTGATCTTTTTCCAATCTAAAATCGTTTCCTAAATCAATGATTTTTGTAGTGCTAGAAAACGAGTTATTATCAAGAAATTTCCTCGAATTCCCGTGCCCTAAACACAAGAACAATACATCAACATTTGAATTGATTGTATCCGTAAAACTCAGCTCTAAAGAGTCAATCAAATCTTGATGAACGTCACTAATTTTATTTCCAGCATTTGATGTGCTAAACACAAAATTGATTTCAACTTTTGAATGATGCACCAACAATCTGATCAATTCTCCTGCTGTATAACCAGCACCTCCTATTATTCCTGCTTGTATCATTTTTAAGAATTTACTTGTTGATATATTTTATTCTGATTCCCCAATATTTTGATAAACCCTTTAGCATCTTCTGCTGTCCATGCTTTATTTTCTTCACCATAACTCCCGAATTTTGCATTCATTAAATCGTGCTTAGAAGTGATTCCATCTAACATAAAATGATAGGGTTTTAATGTTACACAAACATCTCCAGAAACTTGTGCTTGGCTACTTTCTAAAAAAGCTTCTGTATCTCTCATTACAGGATCTAAATATTGACCTTCATGCAAATGCATTCCGTAAAAACTAGACAAGTATTCTTTGTGTTGCAATTGCCATTTTGTAAGCGTGTGTTTCTCTAATAAATGATGCGCCTTAATTACAATTAATGCCGCAGCTGCTTCAAAACCAACCCTTCCTTTGATTCCTACAATGGTATCTCCAACATGAATATCTCTCCCAATTGCATATTTAGAAGCTATTTCGTTTAACTTTTGAATGTTATTTTCTGGCGAATTAATCACATAATTCAACGCAACAAACTCTCCATTTTTAAAAGTCAATTTCACCTTCTCCTCTCCCTTTTTTTCTAGTTGAGATGGATATGCCTTTTCTGGCAATGATTTGTTTGAAGTCAATGTTTCTTCACCACCAACACTTGTTCCCCACAATCCTTTATTTACAGAGTATTTTGCCTTTTCCCAAGACAAATCAATTCCGTTATCTTTTAAATATTGTATTTCTTCTTGTCTTGATAATTGCTGATCTCTAATTGGCGTAATAATTTCAATTTCTGGAGCAATGGTTTGAAAAATCATATCAAATCTCACCTGATCATTTCCTGCTCCTGTACTTCCATGCGCAATGTATTCTGCATCAATACTTTTAGCATAATTTGCAATTTCTATTGCTTGAATAATTCTTTCTGCACTTACCGACAAAGGATATGTGTTGTTTTTTAATACATTTCCGAAGATTAAATACTTCACGACTTTTTGATAAAATGTAGCTACAGCATCAATGTTTTTATAGGTAGAAACGCCCATTTTATAAGCATTCATTTCAATCTCTGTAATTTCTTTATTTGTAAACCCGCCAGTATTTACACTAACAGCATGCACTTCATAACCTGCTTTTGATAAACTAACTGCACAGTACGATGTGTCTAAACCTCCACTATATGCGATGACTAATTTTTTCATTTCTTCTCTTTTTTTAAGTAAACGCTTTCTTTGATTCTTTTCAATCGTTGAAAAACCTTCTCTTTAATTTTTACGTTGTTGTTGTTTTCTTTTGTTGATGGATCGAATAACATTCCGGTACACAAACACATTTGCTGCTTTGTCCTTTGTAAAACATCGTAGTTTTTACAAGTTTGACAGCCTTTCCAGAAAGATTGATCATCTGTCAATTCAGAAAAAGTAACGGGCTTATACCCTAAGTCGCTATTCAATTTCATCACAGGCAATCCTGTGGTAATTGAGAACACTTTTGCTGAAGGAAACTTGACTCTAGAATGCTCAAACACTACTGCTTTTATTTTTTTTGCGAGTCCTTGTTTTCTAAATTCTGGATGTACAATCAATCCAGAATTGGCAACAAATTTCCCATGCCCCCAAGATTCGATATAACAGAATCCAGCGAATTTTTTATTATCTAAAGCAATGACAGCATTACCGTTTTCCATTTTAGTGATAATATAATCAGGAGTTCTTTTGGCAATTCCTGTACCTCTAACATTGGCAGATTCGGCAATCGTGTCACAGATAATTTCTGCGTATATACTATGTGATTTATCAGCAATAACAATTTCCATTGTTCTTGATTTTTATGAATACCAATAAGAATGGTTTAAACATTCTAATGCTTGATTGGTATTAAATTATTTGTAAAAAATTTATGCTTGTTTTGAAAGAAGAACCGGACTCACCTAAGTTCAATAAATTAAAGAGCACCCAAAGGGCGACGGCGGAAAATAGGGCGTACAACTGCTGGGCTATTCGAAGGAATAACTACAGGTAATATTGATATGAAATTGAAATTGTACAAGGAATAAAAAATAAAAAGTTACGTATATAGAAAAATTTGTTTGCTTAGGCGCGGCGGCGTAAGCGAACAAATGTACTGGGAACAGTACTACGTATTTTATTTTTTAATGTAATCATGGGACAAACCTACAACTAATTATTAATATAGCGTTAATTGGTTTTCTTTTTATGATGATTTTTATTAATTTTTGACAGATTAGAATGATTTGTTGTGAATTTAACACTGACATCAAACGCTATTAAGGTTTTAAATATCAGCGATTTATAAAATTAGATTTTTCACTTTTTAATAAATCGTCTAAGATTTGAGTATTTACGTCTGTACTTCTAAAAGCAACCATAGTTCTTATAGAAAAAGTACGCAAGGCATCATGTACACTCAACGTACTTACTGCCGAATCTTTTCTACCTACAAAAGGTAACACATCGGGTCCTCTTTGACATTTGGTATTGATATTTACTCTACAAACTTGATTTACCAATGAATCAATTAACGGTGCTAATGAGTCAGAGTTCTTACTAAACAAACTTACTTGCTGTCCATAATTTGATTCAGAAACATACTCTAAAGGCTCAGTAATTTCTTTAAAAGAAAGGATTGGTACTACAGGTCCAAACTGCTCTTCATGGTAGACTTTCATAGAATTATTTACAGGGTACAAAATGGTTGGGCTCGCAAAACTTTTTTCAAAATAATTCCCTGACGGATTAATTACTGTTGCTCCTTTGGCTTGTGCATCAACAATTAATTCTTGAATATAATTAGGTTTATTGGGTTCTGGTAAAGGCGTAATATTTACGTTTTCATCCCAAGGTAGACCACAGTTTAATTTCTCAACTTCTGCTACAAACTTTTTATTGAATTCTTCAACAATATCTTCGTGAACAAACAATATTTTCAATGCAGTACAACGTTGTCCATTAAATGCTAAGGATCCTAAAACACATTCTTTCACAGCCAAATCTAAATCGCAATCTGGTAAAATAATTCCTGAATTTTTTGCCTCTAAACCTAATACCAAACGCAATCTGTTTTTCTTTGGATGATACTCTTGTAAAATATTTGCTGATTTACTATTACCTATCAAAGCCAATACATCAACTTTTCCTGATTTTAAGATTGGAGTAGCCAATGTTCTTCCACTTCCATAAATAATATTTACAACGCCTTTTGGAAAACACTTCTGGAATGCTTTTAATAAAGGGGAAAGTAATAAAATCCCGTGTTTCGCAGGTTTAAAAATGGTTGTATTCCCCATAATTAAAGCAGGAATCAACAAACAAAAGGTTTCATTTAAAGGGTAATTATATGGACTCAAACACAATACAACTCCTAAAGGAGCTCTTCTAACTTGAGCTAAAATTCCACTATGTTCTTTAACTTCAGAAGCTTTTAGATCCATTGCTTTTAAAGCTAAAATGGTGTCATCTATATATTCAATTGTTCTGTCAAATTCATTGCAAGATTCTGCATACGGTTTCCCTATTTCCCACATCAATAACTTCACAACTTCATCACGAGTTTCCAGCATCATTTTGGAAAAATTACTAACACAAGCAATACGTTCTTCAATCTTTAAAGTTGCCCATTCACCACGGCCTTTATCATAGGCATTTACTGCCGAATCTAAAGCCTCTAATGCTTCAGTTTCACCAAGGTCTGGAATGTTTCCTAAAAATGTAGGTGCTAATTTCCCTTCAGAATTTTCTGTGTAAATAGGAGAGAACACATTCGATGTATTTCGTTTCCATTCTCTAAGTTCCCCATTTACAAGAAATGTATCTTGATTGTAGGGTTTCTTAATTTTATAACTTTCTGGAATATTGTTATTTGTAAAAATATTTTTCAATGGGAATCTCGAATTAAATTTAATGCAAGTTATATCAAATATTGAAATAAATCAGGTTTGTCATTCAAATAATCTCCATAGAAATTTCGAGTTTTCATTCTTTCAATTAAAGGAGGTAAATCTGAGCTGTTTTTTAATTCAACACCAACAATTGCAGGACCATTTTCTCGATTGTGTTTTTTAGAATACTCAAAATGTGTAATATCATCATGAGGCCCTAAAATATCGGCTACAAATTCTTTTAAAGCACCTGCTCTTTGTGGAAAACGAATGATGAAATAATGTTTTAAGCCATTATACAACATCGCTCGTTCTTTAATTTCTGCAGTTCTAGTAATGTCATTATTAGAGCCACTTACAACACAAACCACGTTTTTTCCTTTAATTTCATCCGCAAAATAATCCAACGCAGAAATAGTCAATGCTCCGGCAGGTTCTACCACAATAGCATCTTTGTTGTATAAATCTAATATAGTCTGACACACTTTTCCTTCTGGTACCGTGACCATTTGATCCAAATTCTGTTTGCAAATTTCGAATGTTAGATTACCTACTTGCTGTACTGCAGCACCATCTACAAATTTTTCAATCTTTGGAAGGTACACATTTCTATTCTGCTCAAAAGCAGTTTTCATTGACGGAGCTCCTTGTGGTTCTACTCCGATAATTTTTGTATTTGGAGATAATGTTTTAAACACCGTTGATAAACCAGAAGCTAAACCTCCACCACCAACAGGTATAAAAACATAGTCAATAGACTCATTCGCCTTCTCTAATATTTCTAATCCAACAGTTCCTTGTCCTTCAATAATTTTAGGGTCATTAAAAGGATGTACAAAAGTTTTCCCCAATGATTCACATTCTAAGGATGCCTCTTTTTGAGCATCATCAAAAGTATCACCAATCAATTTTACGGTTACATATTCGCCTCCAAACATTTCTACTTGCTCCAACTTTTGTTTTGGTGTTGGAGTAGGCATAAAAATTGTACCGTGAATTTTTAACTTATGACAGGCAAAAGCAACTCCTTGTGCATGATTCCCTGCACTTGCGCACACAATTCCGTTTTTTAATTCGGTTACTGTTAAAGAACTTATTTTATTATAAGCACCTCTAATTTTATACGAACGAACTTGCTGTAAATCTTCTCTTTTTAGTAGAACGTTTGCTTCAAATTTTCTCGAATAATTGATGTTTTGAGTTAAAGGCGTAACCGTAACTACATCTTTCAATGTAGTTACAGCTTCCTTAATGTCAATCAATTTTGGATAATATGTTATTGTTTTAACGGTCATTATATATTCTTTTCAAACGCTTTGGTTATTCCTACCTAAGCAGGAAAGACAATACTATATTTGTTTCATTGCTGTCATTGAAGCTCTTAAAACTGCTCCAACTTTTTCTACTTCGTGCTCTCTTATTACTTTATTTACTGCAATTAATTCTTGATTATCTGCATCGTTCACATTGCTATATGATTTTCCAATAACGTCTGTTTTAACGGTTTTCATAAAATCAGTTAATAAAGGTTTACAAGCATGATCAAATAAGTAACATCCGTATTCTGCAGTATCAGAAATTACACGATTCATTTCGTATAACTTTTTACGTGCAATTGTATTTGCAATTAATGGTGTTTCGTGCAACGATTCGTAATATGCCGACTCCGCTATAATTCCAGATTCTGTCATTGTTTCGAAAGCCAATTCAACTCCAGTTCTTACAAAAGCAACTAATAAAGTTCCGTGATCAAAATATTCTTGTTCAGATATCTCTTGAGTTGTAACTGTTGTTTTCTCAAAAGCAGTTTCTCCTGTTGCTGCTCTCCAAGACAATAAATTTTTATCATCGTTAGCCCAATCTTCCATCATTGTTTTTGAAAAATGACCCGACATAATATCATCCATATGTTTTTGAAATAACGGACGCATGATGTCTTTTAATTCTTCTGAAATAGCAAAGGCTTTTAATTTTGCTGGATTTGATAAACGATCCATCATATTTGTAATTCCACCATGTTTTAAAGCTTCAGTTATTGTTTCCCAACCGTACTGAATTAATTTCACAGCATAACTTGGTTCAATTCCTTCTTCAACCATTTTATCAAAAGACAAAATCGCTCCGGTTTGCAACACACCACATAAAATGGTTTGTTCTCCCATTAAATCAGACTTTACTTCTGCAACAAAAGAAGATTGCAACACTCCGGCTTTATGTCCACCTGTCCCAACTGCATATGCTTTTGCCTGAGCTAATCCTTTTCCTTGAGGATCATTTTCTGGATGCACTGCAATTAATGTTGGAACACCAAATCCTCTTTTATATTCTTCCCTTACTTCTGACCCTGGACATTTTGGTGCCACCATTATTACCGTTAAGTCTTCACGAACTTGCATTCCTTCTTCAACAATATTAAAACCGTGAGAATAGGATAATGTAGCTCCTTTTCTCATTAAAGGCATTATGGCATTTACCACATTTGTATGTTGTTTGTCTGGCGTTAAATTCAATACCAAATCGGCAGTTGGTATTAACTCTTCATAAGTACCAATAGTAAATCCGTTTTCACTTGCATTTAAAAAAGATTGTCTTTTTTCAGCAATTGCTTGTGCTCTTAAGGTATAAGAAATGTCTAATCCAGAATCTCTCATGTTTAACCCTTGGTTTAACCCTTGAGCTCCACAACCAACAATTACAATTTTCTTGCCTTTTAATGCTGCTACGCCATCTTCAAATTCAGAAGATTCCATGAATCTGCATTTTCCTAATTCTGTTAATTGTTCTCTTAATGATAGCGTGTTAAAATAATTTTTCATTTTTGTTTTATTAAATAAATAAATGACCTCGACTCAAGGGCACGAGGTATTAAATAGGTATTCCTTTTTTATTTCGATGCAAGCACCTAGCATTTAAACCCTATTGGGCTATTGCCCTGCAATTAAAATGCTGTAAGTATTTCTGAAATATTCATTGGTTCTTTCGTTACTGATATTCTTCCTGATCTTACAAATTGCATCAATCTATAAGGTTTTAAATCTTGATATAATTGTTCTGTTTCATGTCTTCTTCCTGTTTTTTCAATCACAAAAAACTCACGTGAAACCGTTACTATATTTGCATGACTGTCTTTAATAATATTCTGAATTTGACGCTCGTCAAACAACGAATCTGAAGCTACTTTAAACAATGCTGTTTCTTGATAAATAGTTTCATCATCTGTATGCGCATAGGCTTTAATTACTTCAATTTGTTTTTCTAATTGCCCTACAATTTTATAGGCTTGATGAGCACTCATTGGTGCAACAATTACAAATCTATTTACATTTTCAATTTCAGATTGAGAAGTTGTTAAACTTTCAATATTGATGTGTCTTTTTAGAAAAATTGATGAAACTCTATTTAACAATCCAAGATTATTTTCTGTATATATTGAAACTGTATATGACTTATTTTCTGTGTTCATTTTGTAACTATTTTAACTTAATCTGATATCTGAAACCGATGCTCCTGTTGGAATCATTGGAAATACATTATTTTCTTTTTCTACACAAACTTCTAAGAAATATGCATCCTTAGAGGCAATCATTTCTTCAATTGCTGCTGTAAGATTTCCTCTTTTTTTAACCCTTTTCGCATCTATATGATATCCTTTTGCAATGGTTACAAAATCTGGATTTGTCATTTCTGTTGATGCGTATCTTTTGTCAAAGAACATTTGCTGCCATTGACGTACCATCCCTAAAAACTCATTGTTTAACACCACTATTTTTACAGCCGCTTTGGTTTGAAAAATAGTTCCCAATTCTTGAATCGTCATTTGATAACCACCATCTCCAATTATTGCAATTACTTCTCTTTCTGGCGCTCCCATTTTTGCTCCAATTGCTGCTGGTAATGCAAATCCCATGGTTCCTAATCCACCAGAGGTAATGCTGCTTTTTGTTTGATTAAACTCGGCATATCTACACGTAAACATTTGGTGTTGCCCTACATCAGAAACTACAACAGCTTTTCCTTTTGTTACTTGATTGATTTCTTTCAAAACCTCTCCCATAGTAATTCCTCCTTCGGTTGGGTACAACTCATCTTTAATGACTTTATCAAATTCAATAGCATCAAAATCTCTAAATTCTTGCAACCAAGATTGGTGAGAGTTTTTGTTTACCAATGGTAATATTTTTCCCAATGTTTCTTTTGAGTTCCCTAAAACAGCAACCGTTGTTTTTACATTTTTATCAATCTCTGCTGGGTCAATATCAAAATGAATCACTTTTGCTTGTTTCGCATAGCGACTCAAATCGCCAGTAACACGATCGTCAAATCGCATTCCAATGGCAATTAACACATCACATTCATTGGTTAATTTATTGGGCCCGTAATTACCATGCATTCCAACCATACCTACATTTAAATAATGTTTAGATGGGATGGCCGACAATCCTAAAATTGTCCAAGCAGCAGGAATTCCAGTTTTCTCAATTAAAGCTTTAAACTCAGCTTCTGCCTCACCTAAAATCACTCCTTGACCAAAAACAATTAGTGGTTTTTTAGCAGTATTTATCAATTCGGCTGCGTCTAATAATTGTTTTTCATCAACATCTGGTACTGCTTTATAACTTCTAATTGAGGTACATTTTTTATACTCAAAATCGAATGTGTCAAACTGTGCATTTTTTGTAATATCAATTAAAACAGGACCTGGTCTACCAGAACGAGCGATGTAAAACGCCTTTGCTAAAATTTCGGGAATTTCAGAAGCTTCTGTAATTTGATAATTCCATTTGGTTACCGGAGTAGAAATACCAACAATATCCGTTTCCTGAAAAGCATCAGTTCCTAATAAATGTTTTCCAACCTGACCTGTAATACAAACCATTGGTGTAGAATCTATCTGTGCATCTGCAATTCCGGTTACTAAATTTGTTGCTCCAGGTCCAGAAGTTGCCATGGCAACTCCCACTTTACCGGAAACTCTAGCATACCCTTGAGCAGAATGTGTAGCTCCTTGCTCGTGACGTGTTAACACATGTTGTAATTGATCTTGGTATTTATACAGTTCGTCATAAATAGGCATAATTGCACCTCCAGGATATCCGTAAATTAAATCAACACCTTCTGCTAATAAACATTTAACAACAGCTTCTGCTCCAGAAATATGTTCCATTTTATCTTGACTTTTTTTCGTTGTGGTTTGTGTTTTTGTCTCCATAACTTTTTTATTAAAAGGCATCTGTTACACATCCTTTGGATGCTGATGCTACTGTTTTTGCGTATTTGTATAATATTCCTTTTGTATGTTTCAATGCTGGAGCAACCCATTTCGATTTCCGATCAGCAATTTCTTCATCAGATAACAACACGTTAATTGTATTGTCTTCTGCACTAATTTTAATGGCATCTCCTGTTTCTAAGATTGCGATGGTTCCTCCAGACTGCGCTTCTGGTGTAATGTGTCCAACTACAAATCCGTGAGTTCCTCCAGAAAAACGTCCATCAGTAATCAAGGCTACTGATTTTCCTAAACCTGCTCCCATAATTAATGAAGTTGGTTTTAACATTTCTGGCATTCCTGGACCTCCTTTTGGACCTACATAACGAATTACAACGACATCTCCTCGGCTTACTTCTCCATTAGAAATTCCAGTATTTGCTGCTTGTTCTCCATCATACACCACTGCTTTCCCTTCAAAAAGCAATCCTTCATTTCCACTAATTTTTGCTACTGCTCCTTCAGTTGCTAGGTTTCCATAAATTATTTGAATATTTCCTGAAGACTTTAGTGCTTTATCCTTTGGATAAATAACATCTTGATCGTCTTCAAAAGAAAGTGGCTCAACAGTTGCTAAATTTTCTGCCAATGTTTTTCCTGTAACGGTCATACAATCGCCATGTAAATAGCCATTGTCTAATAAATATTTCATTACAGCTGGTGTCCCACCAACACCGTGAACATCTTCCATTAGGTATTTTCCACTAGGTTTTAAATCTGCAATCAATGGCGTTCTATCACTTACTTTTTGAAAGTCTTCTAAAGAAAACTCAATGTCAGCTGCATGGGCAATTGCCAAAAAGTGCAATACTGCATTTGTAGACCCTCCTAAAGCATTTACCAATGCAATAGCATTTTCAATAGATTTTTTAGAAATGATATCCAATGGTTTTAAATCTAGCTCTAGTAAGTTTTTAAGTGACAAAGCTGTTCTCTCACTTTCAGATAATTTATTTGGGTTTTCTGCAGGAATTGATGAATTATATGGCAATGAGAACCCCATTGCTTCTATTGCAGAAGCCATGGTATTTGCCGTGTACATTCCACCACAAGCACCTGCTCCTGGAATTGCTCTTTTGATAATTTCTTTATATTCATCTTCATCTATTTCTCCTGCTACTTTTTGTCCTAAAGCTTCAAAAGCAGAAACAATGTTTAGTTTTTTTCCCTTGTAATTTCCAGATGCAATGGTTCCTCCATACATCATTATTGAAGGGCGATTTAAACGCAACATGGCAATAACAGCTCCAGGCATATTTTTATCACAACCAACTACAGAAATTAATCCATCATAACTTTGAGCATGCATAACAGTTTCTATTGAATCTGCAATAATATCTCTAGAAGCTAATGAATAATTCATACCTGAAGTTCCCATAGAAATTCCATCACTTACACCAATGGTGTTGAATCCTAAACCGACTAAACCTGCAATATTACATTCAACTTTTACCTCTGCAGCCAAATTATTCAAGTGCATGTTACATGGATTACCATCGTAACCAGTGCTTGCAATTCCCACTTGTGCTTTCTGCATATCCTCGTCAGTCAAACCTACTGCATACAGCATGGCTTGTGATGCTGGTTGAGATTCATCTTGCGTTAATCTGCTACTGTGTTTGTTTAATTTCATTATCTATTTTGACAATTAAAATTGTCGTTTTTGCGTTGATATTCCTTTTTACTAATCAAAAATAATTATTCATTACATGGTATTCTTTTCTTCTAACTGACTCGCTCTATATTCACATATTCATGTTTCTAAGTAACACCCTGATTTTTAGTCATTTGAATCGTTTTAAATATGATATTCAATACAACGGTTTTAGACAAAAAAAACCTGTATCGATTGATACAGGTTTTTGCTTTTTTTTGCAATAACTATCTGTATCAACTCGGTGGTGAGCTAATAATGACAATACTAATTGCAATAATTATGTTCTTGATAAAATTCATTCTTTTGATTTAATTCATAAAAAAAGCCTTCCAGATTTGGAAGGCTTTTGAATATTTTTAAAAATATTAATACACTTCCTTATCGTTGCTTTTGAATAGCAATGACAATAATAGAAATGATATTAATAATTTGTTTGTTCATAATGATGGGACAAATATCTAATTTTAATTTTAGTAAACAAGAAATTTTTTTAAAAACATTCTAAATCATTAAAAAAGAGCATGTAATACCCTATTGTTTTTGCTGGTAAAGTTTACGGCATAGTTCTTGAAGTTTCGAAACACACTTAACCACCTATATAACAGGTCGTTTCACAAACACTCTTATATAAGTTGATAAGAAAATAATTCTATTAGTTAAACTATTAAAAAAAAATTAAAATGGAAATTAAGAAAACCCCAAAGTCAAATTTAGAAAATTACTCAAAGTTGTTTATTCAGCTAGGTTTAGTTTTAGCACTGTTTGTTACATATGTAGCATTGGAAAACAAAACGTATGATAAAGCAGTAGATATGTTTGGAGATGTAAGCATGCATGATCTAATGGATGAGGAGCCTCCAATTACAGAACGTTTAGAGCTAGAAAAGCCAAAACCAAAGCCTGCACCAGCTCCAGAAAAAATTGAAGTTGTTAAAGACGAGAAAGAAATTGAAGAAACAATAATTGAGACTACGGAGACTGATGAAACTGAAGCTGTAGAGGTAGAAGAAATTGAAGAGGTAGAAGAGGTAGAAGAAATAATTGAAAATGTTCCATTTTCAATTATTGAAGAAGTTCCTATTTTTCCAGGATGTAAAGGTACAAGAGATCAAAAGATTAACTGCTTAAATAAAAAAATGAGAGCTCATGTGCAAAAAAAGTTTAACGGTGACTTAGCTGGAGAATTGGGAATGTCTCCTGGTAAAAAGAAAATTACAATATTTTTCAGAATAGATCCAACCGGAAATATTACTGAAATTCAAGTAAGAGCACCGCATCCAAGATTAAAGAAAGAAGCGTTTAGAATTGCGAAATTATTACCAAAAATGACTCCTGGAAAACAAAGAGGTGTTGCAGTAGGCATGAAGTATACACTACCTATTTCTTTTAACGTAGAATAGTAAAAGAGATATTTATATAAAATAAAAAAGACTGTCTACAAGACAGTCTTTTTCTTCTTTTACATAGCAAGTTCCCTTTACTTGCTTCCCAACATCACCAGTTCATTACATACAATTTCTGTAATATATTTTTTGGTACCGTCTTTATCTTCATAAGATCTAGAAGTAAGCTTTCCTTCTATGGCAACCTCATTTCCTTTTTCAAGGTATTTCTCAATAATTTCGGCAGTTTTATTCCAAGCAATTACATTGTGCCATTGTGTGTCTGTTACTTTTTCGCCTTGAGCGTTTTTGTAAGTTTCGTTTGTAGCAATAGATATTTTTGCTAATTTTTTACCCGAATCTAAAGTGATGATTTCTGGGTTGTTTCCTAAGTTTCCAATTAACTGTACTTTGTTTCTTAACGTACTCATAAGATAAGGTTTTAAATATTTATTATTATTCTGGCAAACCATTCATTCGATTTGACACTGCAAAGATGCGTCGACTTTCAAATGTTATTCGGTTAAAAAGCGCTTACTTTCGTATGTAAACGTTTGTAGTCGTTTGCAAATGATTTTTTAGTATATTTATAATCAGTAAATTGAAGTTTATGGAAACCAAACAATGTTTAGAATGCGGCGAAAAAATTATAGGAAGAATTGATAAAAAGTTCTGCACTGATTATTGTCGAAATGCTTATAATAATAAGGTCAACAAAGAGAGTAAAAACTTAATTAGAAACACAAACAATAGACTCCGAAAAAATTACAAAATTTTATCAGAATTAAATAGTAGTGGTAAAACGAAGGTGACTAGAACCAAATTATATGACAAAGGATTTGACTTTAATTTTTTTACATCAATTTATAAAACTAAATCGGGTAACGTCTATTTTTACATCTATGACCAAGGATATCTAGGTCTAGAAAATGATTATTTTTTATTGATTAAGAGAGAATAGACACCTTATTTCCATGTGTTTTTTTTTAATCCCATAGCAGCTTTTAAGATATCCGTTTGACTAATTTGGCCAACTAATTTTCCGTTTTCTACAATTGGAAAACGCCTTTTTTTCGATTCTAAAAACCGGTTAACAGCTTCAAAAATAGTTAATGAACCATCAATCGTTTCAACATTTTTAACCATTGCTTTTTCAACAATTCTACTATTGTCCATTGGAATGTTATAGTACCTACTTTCAGAGATTTGCTTTAGACAATCCCCTTGAGAAATAATCCCAATTAATTCATAATTGTCATTGACAACGGGTCCACCAGAAATATTATTTTTCAACATTGTATGTATCACATGTTCGATAGAATCCTCTGGTTTAAAAGTGATTAAACTACGCGTCATATAATCAGAGATTAATATTGAATCTACTGTTTCTTTTTGTACGGTTCTTTTGCCTTGAAAATTAATAATACCCATGCTTTTTCTTTTAAAGTTACTGATATATATCCATCTATAAAAAATTTGTTTAAGTTTTATTAAAATCAGTACATTTATAAAAATAATTTTTCAATGAAAAAATACAGTTCTTCCCTTTCATTTTTAATCATCGTAGCAGTAATCTTTTGGAGTTTTTCTGATATGATTCCCTCTTACAAAAAAAACAAAACAGTAACTGAAACAGAATTTTCAATTGATAATGCACTCAAGCATTTAAAAGAAATATCTAAAGAAACGCATTATACGGGTTCTGAAAACCATATTGAAGTTCAGCAATATATTGTAAAAGAACTTCAAAAAATGGGTTTACCAACCGAAGTTCAACAACAAGTTGCGATCAATAATAAATGGAGGGCTTCTACAAATACAGCAAATATTATCGCTACTATAAAAGGAAGTTCTAATGGAAAATCGTTGGTTTTACTTTCTCATTATGATTCGAATCCACATTCTTCTTTAGGGGCAAGTGATGCTGGATCTGGTGTGGTTACTATTTTAGAAGGAGTAAGAGCATATTTATCAAAAAATAAAACACCTAAAAACGACATTCATATTGTTATTACTGATGCAGAAGAATTGGGCTTGCTAGGTGCAAAAGCTTTCGTAGAAAACCATTGGTTGGCAAAAAATGTTGGACTGGTCATAAACTTTGAAGCCAGAGGAAGTGGCGGCCCAAGCTATATGTTAATGGAAACAAATGGGAAAAACAGTAAGTTATTAACAGAATTTATCAAGGCAAACCCAAATTACCCAGCTGCGAACTCGTTGATGTACAGCATATACAAAATGCTTCCAAACGACACCGATTTAACTGTTTTTAGAGAAAACGGAAATATTAGTGGTTTCAACTTTGCTTTTATTGGAGATCACTTTGATTATCATACTGCTCAAGATTCTTACGAAAGACTTGATAGAGAAACACTACTACATCAAGCAGATTATTTAATGACTACGTTAAATTATTTCTCTAATTCTGACCTATCTAATTTTAATAGCACTACTGATCACATCTATACCAATTTCCCTTTTACAAGCTTATTACATTATCCTTTTTCTTGGATTTTACCGATGTTAATTGGAGCTATAATTTTTTTATTATTGATTCTGTTTTTTGGAATTGCGTTAAACAAAATTACCATTAAAGGCTTATTAAAAGGATTTTTACCATTTACTATTAGCTTAGTTGCATGTATTGGCGTTTCAATTCTCTTATGGAAAGGAATTCTATTAATTCACCCTCATTATACAGATATTTTACATGGATTCACCTACAACGGCTACATCTATATTGCCGCTTTTGTTGCACTAAACTGTTGGCTTTTATTTAAAATATACAAGCCGTTTTTTAAAGAATATTCTGGTGCTGACTTGATTATTGCTCCATTGGTATTTTGGTTGATAATTAATATTCTTATTTATATCTATTTAAAAGGAGCGGGTTATTTTATCTTACCAGTATATTTTGCATTAATTACGCTTGCATTGTTTGTATTCCTTAATTTGAAAAAACATTCAAAGATTGTTATTGCCACAATATTCGCAATTCCAGTTCTCTATATTTTTGCTCCACAAGTAAAAATGTTTCCTGTTGGATTAGGGTTGAAAAACCTATTTATAAGTGGTTTGTTTTTAAGTCTAATTTTTGGCTTAATGATTCCTGTTTTTAGCAGTTATAAATCAAGAAAACTACTAACAAGGCTTCTTGGTTTTGCAACTCTAATTCTGTTTGGATATGCAACTTTTACAAATGGTTTTAATGAAGAAAACAAAAAGCCTAACAGTGTTGTTTTTATTCAAGATGTAGACAATCAACAATCGTATTGGGCAAGCTATAACAAAACTACAGACGCATATATGAAACAGTTTTTAGGAGACAATCCGATAAAAGGAAGCTTTACCAGTTCAACTTCTAAAAGCAAATACAACACTTCATATCGTTTTCATCAAAAAACAAAAAACAGAAATATTCCAATTCCACTTATTACTAAAACAATTGATACAATAATTGGAGACACTAGAAATATTACGCTACATATTACGCCACAAAGAAACGTAAACAAATATGAGTTAATTGCAAATGATTCTATTACTTTTAAGTCTTTAGGCGTACAAAATGTTACTTTAAGTACACAAGAAACAAACGGAGATTTATCAATTAAGAAGGGGACTATTTTAAGCTATTATTATACTCCTAAAGATTCTATATTGAAGATTGATTTTTCTATAGACGCCAATTCTAAACCGAATATAAGTTTAATTGAAGCTTCTTTTGATTTACTAACCAATCCTTTATTTTCAATCACACCCAGAACAAAAGAAATGATGCCTATGCCATTTGTAACCAATGATGCAGTTATCAACATACAACAATTACAATTTTAACTTAAAAGAGCCTGATAATAGTATTATCAGGCTCTTTTAAGTTTATATATTATATCTCTATTTAATCTGAGATACACGCAAGGTATTTACCATTCCTTTAGCTTCAACTGGCATTGATGTTAGGTTGATAACAAAATCGTTTGCCTTTACATGTCCTTTTTGTTTTGCAATCTTATTAATATCAACAACGGTATCATCTGTACTTACATTTTTGTCATAATAAAAAGATTTAACTCCCCAAAGCAAGCTCATTTTTGCTAAAATTCTTCGCTCTGAAGAAAATGCCAATATGTACGATTTTGGTCTCCAAGCAGAAACTTGAAAGGCAGTATAACCACTATTTGTTAAGGTAGAAATTGCTCTTGCATCTACATCATTTGCCATTAATGCCGCATGATGACAAACTGCTTTTGTAATAAACCGATCTGTTCTAATATGAGGTGGTGCTTGCGGAACTTTAATTAAAGGTGAATTTTCAACACTTCTAATAATCTCTGTCATTTTTTCAATTACTCGTACCGGATGCGCACCAACTGATGTTTCTCCAGAAAGCATTACAGCATCTGCTCCATCCATGATTGAATTAGCAACATCATTAACCTCAGCTCTTGTTGGAACTGCATTGGTAATCATTGTTTCCATCATTTGGGTAGCAATAATTACAGGAATTCTTGCCAATTTTGCTCTTTGCACTAACTTTTTCTGAATCAACGGTACTTCTTGCATCGGAATCTCTACTCCTAAATCTCCACGAGCTACCATTAATCCATCACAATATGGAATTAGTGCATCTATATTTTCTACCGCTTCTGGTTTTTCAATTTTTGCAATAACCGGAACTCTATAGTCTGATTTTTGTTTAATTAAATCGTGTAACTTCCTTAAATCTTCTGGGTTTCTTACAAATGATAAAGCCATCCAATCTACTTTTTGTTCTAAAGCAAATACGGCATCTTTCATATCCTTTTCTGTTAATGCAGGTAATGAAATTGCTGTATTTGGTAAGTTCACTCCTTTTTTAGAAGACAATACTCCACCAACAATAACCTTAGTTGTAACCTCGTTTTTCTTATTAGTTTCAACGACTTCAAATTGTAATTTTCCATCATCAACTAATATGTTTTCTCCCTTTTTCACATCTTTAGGAAAACGTTGATAGGTCATAAAAGCTTTTTCTGAAGTTCCTTCACATTGATCTGTTGTAAATATAAAAGTATCTCCTGCATTCAAAACCACACCTTCTTGCATCACACCAACACGTAATTTAGGGCCTTGTAAATCAGCTAAAACTGCAGTATTTAGTCCTTTTTCTTCATTGATTTCTCGAATGTCTTTTATTCTTGCTTTTACGTTTTTATAATCTGCATGAGAAAAATTGATTCTAAAAACATTTACTCCAGCATCTACTAAGTCAGATAAAATGGCTTTTGTATTTATCGCTGGGCCTAAAGTGGCTATTATCTTCGTTTTTTTATTAATTGGCATAGTTAAAAAATTAAAAAGTCTTTCGATTTTAATATGTTTGGGTCAATTGTATAAGAGGTTATAACTTGATTTATGGTGTTAATTTGTTCTACTGTTTTCACAATACAAGCAGCATCAAAATCTCCCTCTAATTTTAAAAAGAAATCTACTTTCTTCTTTTCTGGAATTAAATAGGTAGTAATTTCATTTGTTTGAAATAAACCTGTAGAAACTCCTTCAATATTATTAGTAAACTGATTAGATATTAAGAACCAATTATGATTAAATCTAGGGTTTATAAATTCGTAAATAGAAAACGACGCATCATTATTTTTATTCTCAAAATCAAGATTGTAATTTGCTCTTACAAATTTCGTTTTCAAAGTGTTGTTTAATAAATATGCTAGTTTGTATTCATCTAAAGTAGAGTGTATTCCAATTAACGTATAATTGTTATCTGAAAAATCATCTAATTCTAACGAATGTATTTGCATAAATTTATTGTTTAAATCCTATAAAAACAATTGCAATTACTTTTATAATTATCCCAGCTAAATTACATATTGTTTAGTAAACAACTCTAAAAAAGAACGAAAACGTTATCGTTTTTCGTTTAAGAGTTTGTGATTTCTTTTTGTAGCGCAAAATAAACTCTTTTAGAAGCTTGTTCTTCTGCTTTTTTCTTTGATGTTGCTCTTCCTTTTGCAACCATAACTCCATCAATACTAATTTTTACACTAAAATGTTTAATATTTTCATTTCCAGAGTCTTCATAAGTATCAAAAAGGTATTGCTTTTTTTGTTTTTGACACCACTCAATTATTAGCCCTTTGTAACTGGTTATTTTCCCTTCAAGCTTTGCAATATCTACATAAGGAGAAATTACTTTTTCGTAAATGAATTTTTTACAATAATTATATCCTTTATCTAAATATATTGCACCAACTAAAGATTCAAAAATATTACCATAAATATTATCTCCAATATTTTCTTTAGCTATATTACTTTTTACAAATTTAATTAAGTTTAAATCTTTTCCTAACTCATTTAAATGCTCTCTACTAACAATTTTAGAACGCATTTGCGTTAAGTAACCTTCGGTTCCGTTGGGTACTTTTTTATACAGGTAAGAGGCAATGATAGAACCTAGCATGGCATCTCCAAGAAACTCTAAGCGTTCATAATTTACAGGGTTCCCTTCTTTATCAATCAATTTTAATGAACGGTGTGTAAACGCCTTCTTATAAATATCGATTTTCTTAGGTGAAAAATTAAGAAGTTTTTTTAATTCGTTATAGAAGTCCTCATCTTCTTTAGCGATGGACTTAACTATTTTACGAATAAAATTCATATGGTATTAATCAATTTTTTTTAGAGCCACACAAGCGTTGTGTCCTCCGAATCCAAAAGTATTACTGATTGCAATCTTAACCTCTCTCTTTTGAGCTTTATTAAACGTAAAATTTAATTTAGAGTCAATTTGGTCGTCGTCAGTAAAGTGATTAATTGTAGGTGGTACAATTCCATATTTCATTGACAAAATAGAGGCAATAGATTCTATTGCTCCAGCAGCACCTAATAAGTGGCCTGTCATTGATTTTGTAGAATTGATGTTAATAGTATAAGCATGCTCTCCAAATACTTCAATTATTGCTTTAGATTCAGCAATATCTCCCAAAGGTGTTGAAGTTCCGTGCATATTAATAGCGTCTACATCTTCTGGTTTTAGACCAGCATCTCTTAAACAATTTAACATTACATTTTTTGCTCCTAATCCTTCTGGATGTGGTGCTGTGATATGATGCGCATCAGAAGACATTCCTCCTCCGATAACTTCTGCATAAATTGTTGCTCCACGAGCAATTGCATGTTCGTATTCTTCAAGAACTAGAGCACCAGCTCCTTCTCCTAACACAAATCCTTCTCTATCTTTATCAAAGGGTCTTGATGCAGTTTCTGGACTATCATTTCTTGTAGATAGTGCGTGCATTGCATTAAAACCTCCCATACCAGCAATTGTAACTGCAGCTTCAGAACCACCAGTAACGATGGCATCTGCATGTCCTAAACGGATATAGTTTAATGAATCAATAATAGCATTTGATGAAGATGCACAAGCAGAAACTGTTGCAAAGTTTGGCCCTCTAAATCCGTGCTTAATAGAAATATGTCCAGGCGCAATATCAGCAATCATCTTTGGAATAAAGAATGGATTGAATCTTGGTGTTCCATCTCCATTATTAAAATTGGTTACCTCATTTTGGAATGTTTCTAAACCTCCAATACCAGAACCCCAAATTACTCCAATCCTATCTGGATCATGATCTGTTGAATTTAATCCAGAATCGGCAATTGCTTCATCTGATGCAACCATAGCATATTGCGTAAATCGGTCCATTTTACGAGCCTCTTTACGGTTAATGAAATCGGTTACTTCAAAGTTTTTTAATTCACAAGCAAAACGAGTTTTGAACTTTTCAGTATCAAAATACGTAATAGGTGCAGCTCCGCTAACTCCGTTAACTAAACTGTTCCAATATTCTTGTACAGTATTACCTATTGGTGTTAAAGCACCAAGTCCAGTTACAACAACTCGTTTTATTTGCATATGAATTACTTTTTAGCTTCTTCTATGTAGCTTACTGCTTGACCAACAGTTCCAATGTTCTCTGCTTGATCATCTGGTATTTGAATATCAAATTCTTTTTCGAATTCCATAATTAATTCCACAGTATCTAAAGAATCTGCTCCTAAATCGTTTGTAAAGCTAGCTTCTGTTGTTACTTCGTTATCGTCTACTCCTAACTTGTCTACGATAATAGCTTTTACTCTTGATGCAATGTCTGACATAATTTTGTAAGTTTTAAAATTTAAATCGGGTACAAAAATACGAATCTTATTATTTAATTCTAATTTTTCCTCGAAAATTGTTCAATCTAAATTAAAAAAAATCTTTAAACTTTTACCATTCTCGGCAACATTCTTAATAATTATTCTTTTTTTTGTACTAATACAAATCAATATCAATGAAAAGAATTGCCATTTTCGCCTCAGGTTCAGGCTCAAACGCTGAAAACATCGCCCATTATTTTAACATTACAAAAACGGGTGTTATTACTAAAGTATATTGTAATAATAAAAATGCGAAAGTATTTGATAGATGTAAAAGGCTTCAAATTGAGGCTGTTTTGTTCTCTAAAGACGATTTTTTCAAGTCAGATGTGATTTTAAACCAATTAAAAGCGGAAGTTGATTATATTATACTTGCAGGATTTTTATGGAAAATCCCTTCTAATTTAATTGAAGCCTTTCCAAATAAAATCATAAACATTCACCCTGCCTTATTACCTAAATATGGCGGAAAAGGAATGTACGGAATGCATGTTCATAATGCTGTTAAAGAAAATAAAGAGACAGAAACTGGAATCACCATCCATTTTGTAAATGAAAACTATGATGAAGGTGGTATTATCTTTCAAGCAACTACACAACTTGATACTTCTGATTCACCAGCAGATATTGCTCAAAAAATTCATATCTTAGAATACGAGCATTTCCCGAAAGTTATAGAATCAGTAATTTTAAAATAGATGGCAAAAAAAAAGTATTATGTAGTTTGGAGCGGTCATAAAAAAGGTGTTTTCTCTTCTTGGGATAAATGCAAAAAACAAATTGACGGTTATCAAGGCGCACAATACAAAGCTTTTGCAGATAAAACCGAAGCACAATTAGCCTACAATAAAAATTACCTTGCTTATAAGGGAAAGAACACTAAGAAGCCTACACTAACAGCAGCTGAAAAGGAAAAATTTGGCAAACCTAATTTAGAAAGTATCTCTGTAGATGCCGCATGTAGTGGAAATCCTGGTAGAATGGAGTATAGAGGTGTCTTAACTCACAACAAACAACAAATATTTATTGAAGGTCCGTACAAAAGAGGCACTAATAACATCGGTGAGTTTTTAGCACTAGTGCATGGATTGGCCTTGTTAAAAAGTAAAAATAAGGAAGACATTCCTATTTATTCAGATTCTAAAATAGCCATGAGCTGGGTGCGTAAGAAACAATGCAGAACAAATCTTGTTTTTGACCCTTCTAATAAGGACTTACTTGACTTAATTAAACGTGCAGAAAAATGGCTAAATCAAAACTCGTTTAAAAACCCAATTCTAAAATGGGAGACCAAAGCTTGGGGAGAAATTCCTGCTGATTTTGGAAGGAAGTAATTACTGTTTTTTTTCAACTACACTAAAAAGATATTCCAATAGTGCTTTCAATTCTTTTGGCGGATTTCCATGATCAAAAGTTTGAGAAGTAAACGTTTTATTATTAACCGTTATTTTTAACGTTGCTTGCAAAGCTGCATCTGTATAACTTTTTGTAGATGGTGGTTTCAAGTTTTCTAACTCAGATAAATTAATTTTACCGAATAAGGTTTTAATTTCTTTAATTTGAGTTTTACTTAGTTTAATTTTTTGGGATTCCTGAGTGTTTTTATAAACTAAAGAATCTAAATTACTTGTTATTTCTATAAAGCTACCCCTAGTAATTGCTTCGTATTTAATAATTCCTTTATCAACTATATTCTGAGAGCTACAAGAGCTTAAAACTAACATAAAAAACAAACACCATACTGATTTCATAATATAACACTTTTGTTAACAAAAATAAAAAGGCGCCAATATTGACGCCTTTAATTTACTGTTTTTAATTCTTAATCTGCCATAGTAGCTCTAAAACCTCCTGTTGCAAAAACTGCATCCATTCTTGATTTTTGACCTAGAGTAAACATATTTAAACAACTATCGTTAGTATAGTCCATAAAATTCATAGTCATATCTGCAGATCCACAACTCACATCTGGATATGTAGGACAACCTCTATTAGCAGCATCAGATTCTGGAGTATCTGCAACAAAATCATCAACACCACAACCACCGTCACCCCAAATGTGACGTAAGTTTAACCAGTGCCCAACTTCATGAGTTGCAGTTCTGTGAGATGAACCAACAAAATTAGCCCCCATTACAACTCCATCAGTAGTCCAACTTCCTCCTGGAAATTGAGCATATCCTAATATTTGTCCTCCTCTATATGGCATAGAATTAACAACCCAAATATTTAAATATTCTTGTGGGTTAACAACATCACTACCACCTTTAGAAGATTTTTTCATATCATCATTAGGTCTCCAACTTCTCTTTTTAGAATTTTGAACTCTTATTACTTGTTGAATTTCAAAAGTAATATCAACATTTGCTTCAACTGCCGCAAATTCTGAAGGAATTGTATTCCTTCCTGGGTTTTGCAAATTAAAATCCTCATTCAAAGCATCAATTTGCCCTTGTAATGTAGCTAATGATAAATTCTCACTTGCTGATTTATAAATTACATGAAACACTACTGGAATAACAATTTTTCCATTAACTAATTTCCCTTGGTATTTTTCTTTATTTTCAATATACTCTTCAGTATGCTTTTCAATAAGAGCCATTCTACCTTTAATAGCAGGATTTAGAAGTATATTTTCCTGTAAAACATCCATTGTCGCACAGGGAATTTCACTTTCTTGTTTAACTATAGCTGGCATTTGTTCAACTACTAAACTTTCTTCAGATATGTTTTCACATGAAGCAAAAATCATTGCTATAGCAAAAACTGATAAAATTATTTTTTTCATTTGTTTTGATTTAATTATTAAGAAAATAAAAGCGCCATGAATCATGGCGCTTTATAGTTAACTACCCAACTTAGTTCCCTACAAAAGAAGCTTTAGCTCCTCCAGCAACAAACAATGCTCTCATTCTATCGTTCTGTCCGTCTGTAAACATATACATACAGTCATCATATACATAATCCATATAATTCATAGTCATATCTGCAGATTTACAATGTACTAAAGGATATGTTGGACATCCTCCATTAGATCTATCTGAACTTGGTGTATCAGCAACAAAATCATCTTGACGACATCTTCCATCTCCCCAAATATGACGAAGGTTTAACCAATGACCAACTTCGTGTGTTGCTGTTCTACCGTCACCATAAACTCCAGAAGTTTCTCCAAAATAATCGTTTCCAATTACAACACCATCAGTTGCTGCTGCTCCTCCTGGAAATTGTGCGTACCCTAAGATTCCACCACCAATATTACAAACCCATAGGTTTAAATACGTAGAAGGGTCTGTTGCATCAATACCTCCTTGACCAACATCTTTCATCGCATTACTAGTACCCCAAGTAGATTTTGTAGAAATCTTTCTATTAACTACTGCAAGCGTAAATGTTATATTTACGTCTGACACCAACCCTGCAAACTCTGCTGGTGCATTACCCGTATTTGGGTTGTTATTATTAAAATCTTCATTTAAAATAGCAAGCTGAGAATTGATTTGTGCTTGTGTTACATCACCAGCATTATCTTCTAAAATATTGATAATAACAGGAATTGTAATTGCACCTACATAAGGAACTGGATCTGGAGTACCTCCACCACCATTACCATTTCCGCCACCACCACCTGGCTTACCTTTAGCAGCGATTGCTTTTCTTGTATTGTATTCAATATCATACATTTTTTTGAACAAACCTGGGTTTTCGTTCAGTTGTCTATTCAAGACTTTCATCGATTGACAGTTTCTTGAATTTGAAGATTTTGAAAGTAAATCTGTACCTTCATCTGTGAAAGCATAAAAATTACTCATATCAATTTTTGATTGTTGTTCAACAAGTACATCTTCTGTTGAATCTTGACACGCCACAAAACCTATTAAGGCAATTGCTAGAAATAAAATAATTTTTTTCATTTTGTAAAAATTTTGATTAATTAATAAATAGTTATTTGATCAAAAGAGTAAAACAACTTTACTTAAAAAGTATCTGTTGTGTTTTAAACAAATGTGAGAGTTCTGTTTAATTCTTTTGTCGTTTACAATTTTAAGAAAACTTTAACATATACACAATACCCATTTATGGTGATAAGGACCTCACCATAAATGGTGAGCAAAATAACACACAACAGACTAACCAACAATGAGTTAACTAAGTATGATGTATAGATTAAAGTTTCAGTCTGAAATTATGAAATTCTTAAAAGACGTCAATTACCTACTTATCCGATAGGAAAAAGCGCAATTATTAAAAAATAAGGAAAGTGGTATTTTACCCCAACATCATAGCTGCCTTTTTTACAGAAGCAACTAAAACATCAATCTCTTTTTTGGTATTATAAAAAGCAAAAGAAGCTCTAACCGTACCCGGAATATTATAAAAGTTCATAATTGGTTGAGCACAATGATGCCCCGTTCTCACAGCAACACCTAATTTATCTAAAATAGCACCGATGTCGTATGGATGAATTCCTTCTATATTAAAAGAAATAACAGCAGTCTTATCTGAAGTTCCATAAATGGTTAAACCATCAATTTCTTGCAATTTTCCGGTTCCATACTGCAACAACTCGTGTTCGTAGGCAGCAATGGCATCAAATCCAATTGTATTCATATAATCTAATGCAACACCAAAAGCGATCCCTCCACAAATATTTGGTGTACCAGCCTCAAACTTGTGTGGCAATCCGGCATAGGTTGTTTTTTCGAACGTAACTGTTTCTATCATTTCGCCACCACCTTGATACGGAGGTAATTTCTCTAACCAAGCTGATTTACCGTACAAAACACCAACACCAGTTGGTCCACAAATTTTATGTGCAGAAGCTACATAAAAGTCAACATCTAATTCTTGAACATCAGGTTTAATATGTGGCGTTGCTTGTGCTCCATCAATTAAAACAGCTGCACCAACTTTGTGTGCTTTCTCTATAATTTCTTTAATTGGGTT
>Ga0209395_1001902_pt1 | contig 28389 bp, 28 predicted proteins | sample GOMGulsemesocosm_3_FD_184635 | JGI IMG/M metagenome (GOLD analysis project Ga0209395, IMG submission 184635) | Methane-oxidizing microbial communities from mesocosms in the Gulf of Mexico - GOM9D Gulf of Mexico (SPAdes) (version 2) | ecosystem: Environmental > Aquatic > Marine > Cold seeps... | reverse complement strand
CGACCAAATAAAGATGAACAGAGGTTCCGGCTCGAGCATAGAGCTGGTTCGAAGATTCGCGCAGCGATATAATAAGCTCTTTGATCATTGCCAGCTCTGAAAAATAGACAACTGAGACAGCAGAGAGCGTTTTTTGAGTATATCCCAAAATTTGAAACCCTTACAAAATACCGGACAATTATACCGTAGAAATTTGAGCTCACAATAGAGCCGCACGCCTACGCATCAGAATACAGAACACTCAAATTGGAACTCGTGAAAACGTACTCTCCCATCATCATAACTCTTAATCAAAATCACTGCCCCTTGTAACTGCCTAAGTCACTTGTTACTTAAGGCGCTGCGGCGGCGTCTTGTAAGGATTTTCCCGCCAATATCGATAACTGCTACGATTAACCTCTAGGGCTCTACATAAGCGCGATACCGTCCAGCTCTCCTGTTGTTCGCGGATTAACGAAAACCCTTGATTGAGTCCTGCATCAAGAGAGCTGAAGCCCTTTCTAGAATTTCACTATCTCCTTCAAGCAGTTTGATTTTACGCTCAAGCTCCCGAATTCTAAGTTGGTCAGGCGTAAGGGGCACGGCACCAGACAGCTTGCCACCGCGCTCTTGCTTGAGCCGCCTGGACCACTTGTCGACAGTTGACTTCCCCAGACCGAGGCTTTCAGCAACTTCACGAATACTCCGCCCCTTATCAACGGTTTCTTGAGCAACTTCGAGTCGAAACTCTGGGGAATAGGTTGGTCTGGTTTTCTTGGACATAGATGACACCTAATTAGTGAGGGTGAGTGTATCACCTCTAATTAGGTGGCCAAATTCAGTGTGCCACTACAGACGGGACCCTGACCTCAAATAGCCGAGCACTATAAGGGCCAACATGAACGTCAATCAGACCGCCAACCAAGCTGTAGATATTGAAATTGGAGATCTACTGTATGCAAGGACAACATTGGCAGCGAAATAGATCATATTATTGAAGCTATATTATTTTCCTCCGGCCGAGTATAATCTATGTACAGGAAAACTCGGTCTTATCGGCACAAAAATAGCCGCGTCACCCGCAAGTACTGGCACAGCCACAACCAGCCTTTCCCGGCGAAGTGCTTCATGAGGACCTAGGCTTGCTCAAGCGTGAAGACATATTCATAGCGATTACCAACTCTGGGGAAACTGACAAAATGCTAAAGTTGCTCCCTTTCTTCAGCGCCCCCCCAAATATACTGATTACTATAACAGGCAATAAAAACTCCACACCCGCCCCTTCAGGCAGATTTCCATCTAAATTTCGCAGCTCCCGAAGAAGCACACCCATTGCAATTGGCACCAACCGTATCAACAATAGCAGCTCTGGTTATTGGCGATACGCTGACTGTCACCCTAGTGGAAGCCAGAGATTTTCAACCAGAGAATTTTTGCCCGTCTTCAACCGGGCGGCAGCCTCAGGAAAAGGCTTCTAATAAAATAATCAAGGACAAGCTGCCCTACATGTCAGAAGAACAGCCCGTTACAGAACTAACCCACCTGATGGCGACAGGCAAGCAAGTCATGGCACTCGTGCAAAACGGCTCAAGCTTTATCGGCGTGGTTACCGACGGAGGTTTACGACATACAATGGAAAAACACCAAGGTGATATTTTCAATAAAATAGTTTCAAACCTATGCTCATTCCCCGCTAACGACGTCACCGGAGTCATCAATATAACTCGCCATCGAATTCATGACCGAACACCAAGTCAACTCACTAATCGTAACAGGTAGCCATTAGGTTGTTGGAGCACTCAGAAAGAAAGAGTAACAACCTGACACAAGACGAGTTAGGGAAGAAGTATCTGCCACCTGTAAACCCAGCCCATAAACAACAAGGAACAAGACGTGAACCTGAATTTTCTTAATAGTAAAAATGACAGAAACCTCGCTATCAATAAGAGGCTTAAGAAACGAAAAGTAGAGATTTCAAATGAGAAATATTTTTCATTTGAATTTGAGTCCTCCATAAATACTCGCAGAAGTACAAAGATACTTACTTTTAAGAACTGGCAGAGAACCTGTGAATTCAACTCCAACTCTTCCTCATCAGGGCTTCAAATAGTTAACAACTCAAACTCAAAACTCACCGTAATCGCGTCTTACATCAACAGAAAAGGAGTGATCACATCAACTAACGAGTACCTACTTCTTAAAGACGAAATAACCGAACTCAAATACCCTGCCCCCCCAAAAGTCCAAGAAAACCTTAGCTTTCAAATCCACATTAAAGCGCAGCTATTTAAACACTGTAAGTTCTCGCTTATCAACTATCGCTGCCTTGACAAAAACAAACACACCGAAAGGTTATTAGGTAATGGAGTAGAAATTGGCCCAGGACACAACCCTAAAATAACCCATGAATCTGTAAAGTATTTAGAAAAATATTCAATTGATCAATGGAAAGAAGCAAACAAAGTAAAAAACACTAAAAATCTGAACTTCTCAAAATATATTATCGGCGATGCCAATGAAATACCAGAACAAGATGAAAGTCTCGATTTTATATTTTCATCCCATGTATTTGAACATCTCTACAACCCTATTGGTCATCTAGAGCACTGGAACAATAAATTAAAAAAAGGGGGGAGAGCTACTGGAATTGTCCCTGGGATTTATGGAGCGAAAGATTATCTAGCTCAACCATCAACGTTAACTGAAATGATTAAGCAGTACGAGCAGGGGAGTTTTCAAATCCCATTAGAAGATTACCAGTATTACAGCGATATCAGAGAGTGGGATATAAGTGGAGAAACCCTCAAAAATGAAGATCGATCAATACATGTGCACTTCTATGAGCGCGAAAATATGATTGAGCTTTTGGAATATGCAACAAAACACCTAAATTTTCATTCTTATAATATTGACTACGACAGAAATCACAAAGACTTTTACTTCGAACTTATCAAATGACCGAGATCAGCTCGCAACCAAAGCAATGAAAACAAATGTTATAGACATCCATGAGCCGCGAATGCGACCTATGGGTGCCTACAAGAACTTACTTCCTAGCAATCAATATAGGACGATAGGCAGCATTTACTGGATTTGAAAATATATGCGGAGATAAGATATTATAAATCGCACTAAACCCAGCAGCACGTAATGCCTTCACCAAAGACTCAGGCGTTGCCCAAAAAGAATGTGTATTATCAAGAGACGCTCGAACCTTCTTCTCCTGGTCTTCTTTCGTCGCTCCGTCTTTGTGCTCCCTAAAGAGGTATCCCTCATATTCCTGATCGATAGTAACAGGTCCTTGCAATCTGAAGCGCTCAATTGAGTCAGGGGTACTCACATGAGTATACATAATCAACGTATCATCAGTGAGTTCACCTAGATCGTTAATAAAATCCACGAAACTCTCCTGACCAAGATGATGTAATATGCCTGAACACAGGACGACATCGAAAGTCCCGATATCAGCCTTATTCATTTTTCTACAATCACCCTGTATGAACCTTGCGTTATTATAGCCCAAGGCGTTAGCGGCTAACCGAGCACGTTCAACATAAAGCCCTCGCCCCTCAACCCCTAGAACATTTGCCCCATGTTTCGCCATAGTGATACTGTGTCGGCCTTCAGCGCAGGCAATATCCAAAACATCTTGCCCCTTAAGGGTACCTTTGCGGGTATGATTAGCAGCTAGCTCAGGAACCAAATCGCCGAGTTTACCAAGACCTACCGCCTTTTTATAAAACTTTTCCTCTTTGGGGGTCACAGTATGTATGTCATGACCAAAATCAAAGTAGTGTGTCCAAGGGATTTCAGGCTGCAATTTTTCTAAACTCTCCTTAATCTCCTCTGGCTTCATAGCGGTACTCAATGAACTCATAGCTTTTCCTTTCTCTGTTGTTAGTTTCAATATCCCATTAAAAATAATATACACCAAGAATCAGCAGTTCAATTAGGGCTTTATAAATTTAGACATATCTGAGTAAACTTAACTACTGGTTACACTTCTACGTGTATATTATCTATTTTCAAATATTTGGATAATATAAAAAGAGCTATCCCTACAATCCATAATGTCTTAACTTATCGTCACGGCAATATTGTGAGTTACGCCCAATCATTTTGATATAACAGCCATCACCCTAACCTCTATAAAACTGCTATGAACGTCATAATCGATCACCTCAAACGCCTCCTATTATTAGAGGCAGGGACCTATTTCTTATATATAGCAGCTCACAGGCAGCAGGCCAGCCATGAGTGATCAGCCCACATTCATATTGGAGCCTGCCTTAGCGAATAGTAGTGGAGTTCAAACTATCAATTGTAAACAAGCTAGCTTTCGACTGTTCTTGAATATAGCTAATCGTAGTATCATCAAGATAACAGTAATTTCCCTTCGCGTTCCCTTTTGACAACAAGTAGTCAATCTCTTGTCCTTGATCTGCTCTAATTTTTCGAACCTTCTGCTTTTCGATGGTGTTATTGATAACGGCAAGTTCTATTTGTCGCTCGTTACAATCAATATTAAGAAAACCTAGAGAGCTCTTTAAAAGACGATTAGGTTCAGCAAGCATATCCTCAAATTTAACAATAACACAGCGATGTTGGTTCCTACATGCAAAATTCACACTAATGTTCCAAGCTTCAACTTCACGCCTACAGAATTCAAGCAACTCAGGTTCACACACAGTTATGGCTCGTTGTTTCAAAAAACGATAGTAAGACACTAAACTGTCTACAGGGTCACGGTAAACATAAACAAATTTCTGTTCAGCCAATAGATTATGATTATGAGTTTTAAAAAGGTAGAAACCCGAAATTCTAGGCGGATGTTTCTCTAGTACATGTTTCTCTATAGTAGGCGAAAATAATTCGTACGGCACACCGAAGCCCGTATTGATTCCGAGTTTTTGTGTGAGCAAATCACAGATCATTAAACGCAGCCATGTATTGCCTGACCGAGGATAGCTTAGAATAAAGAAATCATGGGGTCTGACAAAATTTAAATTCAACTTAGTAATTTCATTTTTAGATTTACCCGTCGCCATGACAGCTCGTGGTAAGCGATTGAGCTTCCTTAAATTTAGATACTTACGAATTACCGCCAACATTATTACTTCTCGTATTTTTCCAATCATCATCCAGAAATAGGCAGACCAAAATACAACCTATACATATATTCCTACTTTCTGGAAACCACACTTCTGCGCCGTTGATCCGACTTAAACAACCTACTAAACTCAACCCTCCTAACCAGTGCCTGCCCAAGCTCCCTCGAAAATTTGGGCGCACCATATTGTGAGAGGTGCCGATGATCGCTGAAGTCTCGATTACGTTCGTAGTCGTCCTTGATACCCAAATCTATGAATACCACATCATTATTGGCGGCCCACTCGGAAATCAACATCGAGTGCCTAGTATAATCAGCTCTTCTATCATACTCATCGATAAGCATCGGGTTTGTAGGTAGAGCATAGAAAACGATTTCAATATCCCTTTCTTCGCCAAACCGACGCCACCGATCAAAGAAGCTGCCATTCTGCAGGAAGTGTGGATAATTTCCTATAGGCAACGCAGTAAACCTGTCTGGGTGATTAGCTTTATCAATCAGCAACCGATCCCAACTGCTCTTATAGTTATCATATGCTTCATCAATAGATAAATGAGGCTGGTAGCCGTCTGAAGTGTGCTCTAGACCAGTTGACTGCATGCCTATAAAACCAGCCCCTGCATAAGGTAGCAAGATGTTTCGCAGTGCCTTGCGATATCGCACCACACTCAATTCTTCTACCACATCAACAACACGGTCTGTCCAAAGCGATTTAACACAAGCCTCATCTAGGTCGTTATCACTCGCGAAAGAAGATGTGAGAACAGGCTTTTGTAACGCTCCGCACACCCCAGGAATATAGCCAGCATCACTAATAGTATTGTTCTCTGTGACATTAACTCCTACCAACAGCACCTTAACACTCGGCGCAACATCCTTTAAATTCCAACGATCCAACAGTGAAAATATCAAGCCGGGTGAAAACCCATCAATTCCTAAATTAAAGGACTTCACTCCAGGAGATACGTCATGCAACGCGCCCTCACGAATACCATTATCAAATTCTGACGGCATAAAACCCCAGCGTACCTCGGAACTCCCAAGCGCCAATACATTCCAGCTATTATCTTCATCCAAAATAGCCAGCTGCTTATCAAGGTTTATCGAATTTGAGTAGGACACATAATTAAAGAGCTTATTGGAGACCCACCATTCCAGCGCAGAAAACGGGACAACTATGCCAAGCACAAGTATGGCCGCCGGGGTCAATAAGGCTCTCACTCTCAATTCGTTTTTCACTCTAAGCTCTTTCATCATATTACTTTCATCAAATATCATTGGACTGCAGGTTTAAAACTGGAAATAAATAAATGGCACTGATTCTCCAGCCCCTAAAACCACCGCAAGAACTAACAACCAAAAGGCTACAGCTAATTTAAGTGCTGATGGCAATAAAAGAATGTCACCACAGAGCTTAACGCTGCCGCTGAGTGCAACTGGAGGTATTTGCCAAGGCATATTGTCAGCAGTGACCCCAGTTTTTAAATCCTGATTATGCTGCTCTTTCACGCTCTTATAGAAGTTGGTGTTCAAGCCCGCCTGATTTAAAAGGTGTAAAGGAATCATCATAAGAGCAAAAACCACCAGTACCGATATTATATTTACATCTCCGGAGTCAAGACTAAAGTCGCCAGACATTACAAACATGTGATGTAAAATAAACATAGCATCCCCTAGGTTATCTGCCCTAAAGAAAACCCATGCGACTGACACCACCAACATTGTTATCAACCAGCCCACTGGGCGCCAGCCTTTAATCACTAGTTCAGGAATGGTTACGCACCTTATGCCTGCAATCGCATACCTCTCAAGCAACAACCAACAGCCATGAATCAAGCCCCAGATAATGAAGTTATAGCTAGCACCGTGCCACAGCCCGCCTATAGCCATAACAGCCACGAGGTTTATCCCTGTCCGGAAAACCCCACTTCTATTACCCCCGAAAGTGTAATATAAATAGTCTCGCAACCAGAACGACAGGGTAATATGCCAACGACGCCAAAAGCTTTGCAGGGTTGTAGCAACATAGGGCAAATTAAAATTGGCAGGAATTGTCAGGCCAAACATGAGCGCAGTCCCCAAAGCCATTGTAGAGTAGCCCCAAAAGTCACATAAAATCTGTGCCGAAAAAGCAATTGTTGCAATCCAAGCATGAGCGGTATCTACACCCAGCCGCTTGTCATAAACGAGCTCGATATATGAAGAAAGATTATCTGCTATCCCAACCTTTAGAAAGAGGCCAATACAGAGCATCATCAGGCCTTGGACGAAATTCGCCCGTCGAAAAGGCTGCAACACCCTTAGCTGTGGCAAAAACTCGCTACCGCGACAAATAGGGCCTGCGATCAACTGGGGAAAGAAAGATACAAAAACACTAAAGCGCAGAAGGCTTTTCTCTCTCTCTATTACACCCCTTCTAACATCAATGATATAGGCTACCAGCTGAAAAGCGATAAATGATATACCCAACGGTAACACAATCGAGAGCTTGCTCTGCTCTATATACAAAGAAGCCATCCCCGCGATATCTTGTGCCACCTCAATCAAGAAATTCGTATATTTGAAGAACACCAGCAGACCGATATTTGCGACAATGGAAAACGTAAACAGAGACTTCTTTGTATCCTTCAGTACACTAGACACCAAGAAATTGATGCCTATTACACCAAGTAACAAAAACAGGAATATCGGCTCCCAACTAGCGTAGAAAACGCAGCTTGACAAGAATAGTAGAACTAAGCGTGCATTAACTGACCTAAACGACCAGTAGACTGGGACTACCAGTAAGATCAAGAGGAAATACTCTATAGAATTGAACAACATTAGATCGTGCCTACCTTGTACGCCATAGTGTGGTATATTTATGAATTACTTGAAATTTGCCTAACTTCGATACTCAACATGAAAATCGTCAACATTTCCAAAAATTCATGCCAGCAGCCACCGAAACCATTTATGGCTTTCAGCTGCGTCTTATAAAACTGAATATCTAACCAAACAACCTCCGAAAAATACATAGTATTCGCTATATTCTCCGGACAGGGCAATAGTAACCTCGTATTGCAATCCCGGCTTAGTCTAGCTTGACTCCAAAAACCCTTCATCTTTCTTCAGTTCATATACTGGAAGGCTCCGGTAATCATTTGAAATCGAATACTTGACCTAATCATACCCGAAGCAACACCCTCTCCACGACATCAAATTCAGCTATAGTGACACATTATATTTAATCAACAAACAAGCGATGCCCCTAAATATCGGCCCCCAGTAGGCCTACCTTCCCCACAAACAATACTTAAAGGGGGGGGGGTAGCATCATATTGGTGGATCTTACTAAAGTTTAGCTGATCGACCCGTAGTGCAGTACTGCAATACCATGCTGTCAGCCCTCTCAGTCACTACCTCACGGGACACTTCGATATAATATTCACCTCGTTTTTCAATTTGAAACTCTCCATACTCTAGCGAAGAGAATATAGCAGCGTTGCCAGTACACGTCGCCATGTGGTCCTCGTCAGAGAACAAACTCCAACGAGAGCCGAACCCGCTGTCGAGATAATTCATATTGATCACACCTACTTGATATTCACGTGCAAACTTCTTTAGCAAGTCATTGTGATAATCCAGCCCATACTCAAATTGGAATGACTGCAGATCCCCCCTGACAGGAGGCTGAAAAAATACCACCTCTACACCACGGTAGTGTGCCCAAGATGCAATCATCTCAAACAAGTAATCAAACGACTCGTATGAGGCTACATCTTTTATTCGCTGAACCTTAGGGTTTCCAATGTTAATTACTGCCTTGGGGTCACTATTTTCGAAGGAGAAATTACTTTTATACTCCCCAAAGCCTGTAATATCATCAAATACTTTGGAGCTGGAAATTAACTCAGGAGCGACCTCTTGGTCCCCAAACAACAGGCTACTGGCTATATATTTATCTCTTTCGTCAAAGAGCTTTAAATAAAGCCCCGTTCCAGACTTGCGATTCAAAAACGACTTAAAGCCCACACCAGGAAAGCCACTCCTAATCAAGGAAAAGCGCTTCAAAATCGGAAGATAGGTCAAATGATCTTTCTCAACAGTGTACTCAGACGGTCCAGGCCTACGTAGTAACATTGACGCTTCAACATATATCTTCGTTAGCCTAGGAAGGTGCTCATAGAGAGCTTCGGCTTCAACAAGCAACCCATAAGTAATTTCATTGTAGCTATTGCCCGCACTATTAAAGTAATTCATATGCCCAAACCTTGAAGAACTCAGCACCTTTGTTCTTGAAGTACCAATTAGAGCCACGTCATAGTTTTCTTTATCTTTAAGCGTTTGGAGCAGATGAATATTGTGCTTGATAAATCTATTGTCCAATTCGCGCGAAGAGATCGGCTCATTAGCTATACGAGAAAAACCCTCTGTCGAATCTGACCGACCTTCTTCCTCAATAGATTGAGCCCTCACCAAAAACTCTACCCCCCCCACAACGAACGCAGTTGAAAGAACTGTGAGGACTACAAGCCTTTTACTAATACCCACACCAACCCCTAGAACTGAAAATATATAAAATCAGTGCCATCCTGATAATAAAGAATCATAATAAGTGACAGCACCGGACAATAAACTGGTGCAAACCTTCTCGCCCACATAGTTAGGTGATCCCCGTAGCTTATGTAATGAATCATGAAATGCAGCGGAATAAAGATCAGCACCACCTCAAAAAACTCAACCGGCATACGTGTATTCAACCAGGCTGAAGAGAAATCAAAGATCGAATAGAAAACGCTTAGCGCAGCCTGAAAAGTATCAGCCCTAAAAAACACCCATGACGAAAAAACAACCAGTATCGTCAAGAGCCAACTAATTGCCTTAATCTGCGCCAACCATTGCAGTGAATTTAAAACTGGAATATCTCGGTAATAGCGATTTACCACCAAAGCGAAGCCATGAATCCCACCCCAAACAATAAAGTTCCAACTTGCCCCATGCCATAAACCACCCAAGAGCATTGTGATCAGTAAATTTCTACTCGCCCAAAAACTACCACCCCTATTCCCCCCTAATGGAATATACAGGTAATCGCGCAACCACGAACCCAGCGTGATGTGCCAGCGACGCCAGAATTCAGCGATTGAAAGTGATGCGTATGGAAGATTGAAATTATGAGGTAAACGTAAGCCGAAAAATAATGCAGAACCAATCGCAATTAGAGAATAACCCCAGAAATCACACAGGATCTGAACCCCAAACCCAACGATAGCCAGCAAGTTATCAAGACCACCGAAGCCCTCTGGGGCGTCAAAAACCACATTAACATAGGGTGCGATTCTATCGGCTATGGCCACTTTCAGACACAACCCACACAGCGCAATAATCACGCCATCGAAGATCATGCTTGAATCCAATGACTTTCGCTCTTCAAGCTGCGGCATTAACTCTTTTGCACGGCAAATAGGCCCTGCAATCAACTGAGGGAAAAAAGTGATAAAAGCGATAAATATCAGCAGGTTTTTCTCTGGCTCTACCTTACCCTTATAGACATCGACGCAATAAGCAATGATCTGAAAAACATAAAAAGAAACTCCCAGCGGCAATATAATTTCCAACGTGGAAAAACTATCGCCAACCCCAACTACACTAACAATACTCTCTATAAAAAAGTTCGTGTATTTGAAGTAAAATAACAAACTCAGGAGAGTCACTATAGCGAGGGTTAACGCCCCTTTACTACCCCGGGATAAAAATTCTACCGACAACCACCAGACAAACACCAATACTGACACCAGTAATACATAGTATTCCACACTCCAACTCATATAGAATATGGCACTCGTAAGAAGCAATACTAGTGTGCGAGCGCTATTACTGGGCACAATCCAGTAACAAGAAACACTAGCCAGTATCAGATAAAGATAATCAATAGAATTAAACAGCAAGAACAAATCCAAACATATATACAGTTGTATCCAAACAACAATAAGCTCAAAAAAACAGACGAGAAACACTCAGTTGTGGAAGCGGCTTATGCTAGGAAAAAACCCTTCTATAAACCCGAACAATACGCTTTATTGTTTCCAAGTATGATAACAGAGACCTCAAACCTCTAGTAACCCCTATTGCTTTGTAGGGGGGCACAAACCCTTTGTCTTTTTTCAATTCAGCGGCCGGCAAGCTGCGGCTATCTGCGACAGAACTATCGAATTGATACCGAATACTTGGTCTTATCCAACCCCGACTTATATGCTCAGTGATCACATCCAGTTCAATAGCGCCAGATTGAACTGCTTCAAACAAGGACTCAAACCACAAAGCAGATAAAGGGTTGCGAACATCCACCCAAGGCTGGGTCTGCATATCTGTATAATGCACTAGCGCCGTCTCACCCGGCCTAAAAAACTCGAGAGAATTCCAATAACTAGGTAATAATGGTGCTTTTGATTCTGCCACACACATCCCCCCCATCAAATCGGCGTAGTTGTAGCGGCATGCATCGAGGTCATCAACAATTTCTGAAACCCTCCAGCTCAATCGCTCACAATCTAGCAGCAGCACACTGAATTGCTCAGTTCGCCCCTCGCCGCTCTTGGCGGCACAATAAAGAAGGCCGTGCCCCTTCATATCTGCATTCCAAACTTCAGCCAAATCGGAAAAAACCTGCATATCAGAGTCCATATAGATTGCTCGGCCGCTATATCCAACCACTTCTGGAATTATAAAACGCTGAAAAGAAAAAGGCGTTCGTTGCCTATTTTCAGGATTCTGTGGGACAGGAAGATCTACACCTGTTAGATGTAATGGATAAATCTCAACAGGCATAGACGCATGTATCTTGATACTGTACTCAAGCAACTTAAAGGAGAGCATTTGCGGCTCTTGAGTCGCCACAAACACCTTTATTACTTCATTCGACACCCATAAACCTCATCCAATAGTCCTTGTAAAACTTCACATATAGATAACCACGTCAAGCTAGCAGTCACTTTCCTCCTAAACTCACTTAGACTCTTTTTACTAGTAGAGAACGCTTATGAAATAGGATTTCAAAGCCCTTAGCTGAGCTTAAAAAGTTATCGACTGCCTTTCTACATCCAGAATATGATGAGTAATCGTCAAAAATCATGATTCCACCCTCGGCCATTTTAGGGGCAATCCGCTCAATACAGACTCGTACTGATTCAAACCAATCGCAATCTATGTGTGCCAACGCAACAGGACCATCAACAAAAAGGGTATCTTCAAACCCCCCCTCTATCAACTCAACTCGTTCAGCTTTCAGATCGATATCAAAAGACTCTATGTTTTCTTTGACCTTCTTCTTAAGACCATCCTGATAACCATAATATTCTTCGCCACCTAGACCTGCAGACTCACCCGATGCTATAACAGCGTAGCGATCATGCACATCCTGCTCATCATCTTTTCCGGGTTCAGGTATTATCGAAAAAACGTCATATAGCTTCAAAACAGAGCCTCGAGGCTTTAGTTTTGCCAAGAGAATTGCTGAGCCACCTAGAGCCACACCTGCCTCAATATATAAGCCTTGCACACCATTAGCCACGATAAGCTCATTTGCAGCAACTATATTTTCCAACTTCGGTCGGCCACAGTATGAAAGGTTATTAGCTCGTATTTTGGCAATGAGCACCTCAAAGTCTACAGGGCGCCTTTTAAAAGCAACGTTTTTATATAATCTTTTCGCAAAATCAAACATTAGACAAACCTCTAATAAATTCGCTCATAGTCACAAATGTAGATTGAGCTTTAGCCCTTACAGGTTCAAAATCAAACTCCAAGTAACTTTCTAATCTTTCAGGGTTGCAAAGAGGGAAGCCAAAATGCATTGCGAAACCGGTGGAACGCTCGTCAACCTTGGTCAAATAACTTCTCTTATTTCTACTAAGAAATAACAAATGTGCATGCAATCGACTCCCGAAGTGCACATCAATATTCTGATAAAAGCTGATCGCTTCATCCGCATTTTTTGGGATAACTATTTGAAACCCTAACTTTCTAGCGAAATATCTCAATCTCTCACTGGAATGAGCATTATTTTTTAACTGACTTTTGAAAAAATGCACTGCGGGCTCCAAGCAGCCCGGCTGACTATAATTTTGGTGTAAGACTAAAAACCGCTTAGAGCGCGGAAATTGTTTTGCAACAAATTCGAGAGTTTTACTTTCTCTCTCCCAAAAATCATGACGCTCAGTAGTTGTAACAGCGATAGAGCCATAATTATCAGTAAACGACACCCCATCCAAAAGTGGAGAATCCATCATCACAGGGCAACCGGTCATCAAAAAACGTCCCTTCAAGTGGGGTAACTGCTCTTCTAGGAAACGAACGGTTAACGGGCATCTCCATGATGAATATTCAATCCTTTCATGAACCACCTCGAGGATAGCCTTTGTATTATTTGACAGACCATCCGTTTTACCTTTCTCCCCATGTATGCCCACGCCAAAGGGAACAAGCACTAAAGCACTTTTCTTCAATTTTTCAGCTGTCAACTTAGGCCAAACACTAAAGTTATCATTAAGCTGATTGGCGCCTGCTAACACCACTTTCGAGCTTGCTTCCAATATGGCAATTTCACTTAAGCCGAGTTCCACCCTAGGACTAAATACGCTTTCGACGGGGAACACTCCACACAGTCTTTCTATGGCGCGAAGAATAAACCCATCACCTATATTGACAATTTTTTTCCCGGCCAGCGTAGGAGGGATAATATAAGGGGTTAGGACAGAAAGGTCATCACAAGCCATTATTGGCGTATGCCCCCCCCTCACCGTAGTAGCAGATATTTGAGGCATTAATCTGCAGCCCTACACAACCAGACCATAGTTTTTTTATTCTTTGTTATTTTGCTCTTTGAAACCACCAAACCCGCCGTGGCGATCTCTTGCAATACCTCTATCTCAGACAAGTGAAGACTCCAGCCCAAGCGATCAAGGTCCGTGTCACTATAGTTATTAGACTCCACTAACACGTGGCTAAATATTATATAGCGAGAGCTTTTCCCCAAACGTTCAAGCACACCACTTAGACTCGAAAGATACTCGGTAACGCCAAGCAACGAAACCACATCATAACTATCACTTATACTATCACTCTCTATATCAAACTTTAGGACTTGAGAATTTTGCGGCTCAATGTCAAGTCCAACATATGTAAATTCTAAGCCGCTTTCTTCCAGCTTACTTTTTAACTTTAAATCTCCACAACCAATGTCACATAGAGATAACGGGGGATACGCATCACTTTCAATCGTTTCAAGTAATTCTACGCATTTATCAGCTCGATCAAGCCAAGACTTAGAACCTTGCTTCGCACAATTAAATTTCATAACAACCACAATTAAATAAAACAAAGAGAAAACACTTCGAGAAACTAACGCCAGCGCTAGAAGTCCTCACTGAGGCAATCCTCGATCAACTCTACACCTGTAGACTCTCCTCCCAAAATACTCCAATTACGAGGCTGATGGTACACACAATTTCTGGACGACTCTCTGCCTTTAACTACCAGCTTAATATTCTCATTGGTAAAAGCTATATCATGCATAGGCCCTGTAGATATGCTGAGCTTAATTCTGTAGTTTCCTGCCAATAAGCACACAGGCTCAACACTAAGAGTCACAACCGAGTGCTCTTGAGTAATCTTAAACCAGCCAGCCTCCGTAGAAGAATTGAAAAACTGAACATTTTCACCTTGATTTCGGTCTAAATCGATGATAATTAGGTTAACACTAATATCTTCAACTTCTGATAACTGAGTTGAAAACCCTACCTCAAGCTTACCAACCTCACCTACCTGCCAATAACCACCATCTGGATCACTTAGTAAACCGAGTTTAATATTAGTTATCGAAAGCTTGTTACCGCCGAGCTCATCGAGCTGCGAATTTTTGTTATTATTGTCGAGTAGATGCTGCTTCGCCTTTGCTACACTCGCCCTCCCATAGCTTTCCAGCACGTCCGCAGGAGCGCCTATCATCGCCATCCTCCCAGCATCAAGATAGACGCATCGGTCGGACAGTGTTTCAATACTAATAGAGCTGTGCGAAACAATAAGCATCGACACTCCTTTGCTCCTTAGCTCATTGATCTTATTTCTGCACTTTGCCCTAAACTGGGCATCACCCACAGATAAAACTTCATCAACTATCAGAATTGAAGGGTCGGTATGTACCGCGCAGGAAAAACCAAGTCGCATCCTCATGCCTGTACTATAAGTGCCTAATGGTGCGTCAATCGCATCTTCCAGCTCAGAAAATGCTACCACATCATTGTATCGCTGCTGTATTTCATGGTGTGGAACCCCGAGCAAAGACATATTTAAGAAAATATTTTCACGTCCTGACAATACAGGTTTAAACCCTGCCCCTAACGCAAGCATCGGCGCTATTTGACCTGAAACAAACACATGTCCTTTTGTTGGCTTAAGAATCCCACTGATTATCCTAAGCAGCGTGGTTTTTCCTCCGCCGTTCAGGCCTATAATTCCAATTGATTCCCCCCGCCTTAGTTCAAAAGAAATATCTCTCAACGCCCAAAACTCAGACGCCCGCAGAGTTGTACTGACCTCTCTCCCTACTGCATTCCTAATAATATCGGTCGCCCCATAAACGAACGATTTTTTAAGTGACCGCGAGAACTTCTTAGAGATACCCTTAACTGAAATACAAATATCAGAATCCATTATCGTCCCCCTAATAGCATTCGTTCAATAAAAAGAGGAGCTGACTTTTTCAGAAAAAGCACGCCAAACACGAACCCAACCACGCTAATAATGAAAATCACAGTCGTCGGATACAAAGATATTACCTCTACCCCCGCTGCCGCCTCCCTAGCACACTCCATGATCGGGGTCAGCGGATTATACTTTAATACACTTGAGTAAATATTATTTTCATTCGGTGATATAAAAACGGGGGCTAAGAATATCCCATAAGAAAAGAACATCCTCACTATTCTATTAACATCCTCTATCAAAATCATAAAAGGTGCAATTAGTGTACCTAAAGCACTGCCAAATAGGATCATCGTGATAAAACACAAAAACAAACTAGCAACAGCGTTTACAGTCACATCAATTACTATAAGCATTGCCAACACTGTAAATACAAATCTAAACAAGGACGTAATTAGCAATTCAAACAATTGCACCAGTACAATGGCTTCTCTAGGAAAGTTTACTCGTGTTATATACGATCTTGCCCCCTCAAAAGCCCTGTATGGAACATCTACAGAATCTTGAAAAACCTGCCATAATACTGTCCCTAGTAACACGAATAACGGATAAGGCAGATTCACGTCACCCGGATCGATCAAACCAATACCTCCTGCCAGTGATGCAGTCACTGTAATTAGGATTGTCGGGAGTATTAACCAAAAGTACCCTAAAAATGATTTTTTATATTTTGCCCATATGGTCAGTGAAAAAAGCCTCCATGAAAGCCCTAGCACTATTTTGGTATATGCTCGGCCTGCCGTGACCAGCTTACTTGTATCTTTCAAACTAATACCACCTGTAGCTATTCAACACTCTTCGGAAGAAGTGCGACTCTAGTACACCTCCAACATTGAAGATTTTCGTTTTTTTCAGAAAGGCCTGAAAATACATCAACATCAACGCCTTTCGCTCACCCTTGAAATGCAATAGATATTTATCTTGATAAAAACGACTAACGCTTGATAAGTTATTATCAGGGGAGAAGTTATAATCATCACAGGAAAGAAACAGTACTTTAGCCTGACCTACATCAACAACTTTCTCACGCCCTACAGCGCCTCTCATTTCCTCTAAACTGATATATTTTTTCAACATTTTAGCTAGTGCTTTCTGATCTCCAAACCACCTCATATCTTCAGGAAACTTCTCTCTGTAGACATCCAGCCAACCTGAAAAGAACTCCAAAACTGCTTTTGGCCTTTTGTTATTTATAAATATAACACCACCATTAATTGGCATTCCTTTAGGGTCATCTCTCCACGTCAACGCAACATCAAAGTCCTTTTCAAAAACTCTATCAAAATTTTTGTTTATCAGTATATCGCTATCAAGCATCATGATTGGCTGTGAGAAACTATCTTTTTTTAAGTAATCATACTGAGCAAGAAGCCTTCTATACATCAGCTCTTTCATTGCCACCTTTGCATTATGGCGCTCAAATTTCACATTCAATCTATCCAGATCAGTATTCTCACTCGTCAATACCGACAGTTTCGAACCCGGACAAACATACTGAGCGGAAAGAAACATCATCTCAATCATGCGAATGTACTCGGGGTTATGTAAATTTGCGTTCGGGTGTGGGTCCCCATCTCTATTCTTTCTCTCAAAATCAACATGAAAGGTTACAAATCTCATACCCCCCCCCAAATTCAACCATAGTCACTAAAAAAGAAAAACTCACAACATAACCTCACAATTTTTTACAGCCAACAAAATATAGATCTCACCGCACCACATTCTTATTTATTATTTCACATTCACCTGTCAATGCGCTGTCTATACACTGCCCTTTGGACCTCTACCAACCCATACAACAACCTTGAGCTTTTAATCCTAGGGATCGATTTTTGCATCTGTAGGTAAGCCTATGTGTACCCGGATGCAAAGCATAAAACATCCCACTCAGCTTTAAAATTCAATAAATCTCTTGCAAAAGAACGCCATTAAATTATTGACCCGCAAATTTCATCTAGTTGAACTCGCAACTGAAACCTCAAAATTTTCCATTCAGGGATAGGCAGTCTTATCAATAGGCTTCATGTCCACACCTATTTTTTTAACTCCAGTAAGCGGCCCAATAGCTAGAATAGTGCGCTTTAGTTGAGCCGATTTCCAATGCTGTGCTCAACTTAGCACTCAAAGTTGAGCACCTCACCAACCTAAGCCGTCACTGTCCCAAAAAATCCTGTACTTGTGCCTCCAGCACCTCTAGAGAAAATACATCGAGGCAAAATTCATCCGCAGCAGAGGACATCACAGATATTATTTCTGACTCAGAGATCAACGCAGACAAAGACTCATACCACTCTCCATCACCACACAGTGCGCCTCTCCCGTCAGCAACGCAGGAACTGTATACGTCCACATCACTAGCCACAGTCACTATGCCACAGGCCGTGTACTCTACAAACTTGGTATTGGCTTTACACTGATTAAACACATTGTTTTCAAGGGGCGCCAAGCCTATATCCCAGTTTAGCTCATTCAGCTTTCGCAAGAAACCTGCGTAATTGCTGTTGACCTTGTGATGGCAGACCCGTCCCCCAAAAGCAGCCAACTCATCTGGCACACTAATCGTACCAAACATTTCAAAGCGTACATGCGGGTATTTTTTCAGGATACGCACTAGATCCGCAGTAACGATTGAAAAGTCCTGCTGATGACCACGCGAGCCCATATAACCGATCACAACAGTATCATCAGCCCTTTTAGCCGGCCGCTTCAAGCCCAGTACCGATTTCAAATATGGTGCATAGATTCCCGTATACATCGGGACATCAAACTCTGCAGACAACTTTTTGCGCAGCGCGAGCGTTGAAGGATAAATCTTATTCGCATTATTCAACAAATATCGGCGAGCTTCGACTACCTTGCTATTGGCATGTGTCTTACCGACACCCTTACCCAACGAAGCCGGTATATTAAGTAGGTCGTCGTCAATATGGTAAATCACTTCGGCACCGATTAACTTAACCGCCTCCAGCATCTCTTGACCGTACGGTTTTGAGTAGCGGGTAAAGATGACTTTCTTAGGCTTAAGTTGCAATAAGGTTGCTATAAAACCATTCAAGCCGAGCCGTGATGAATTCTTAGTAACCGCCGGTTGTCCCAAGACAAAAAAATTCAGTTTGTTCTTTTTGTGCAGGGACAAAAACACATAGTGAAAACTAAGATAATAAGTGGCATTAACGTTCTCAGTTAACACTAGGACATTATCCAAGCCGGGCTTTTCAAAGCAGTAGTCATATTCAACGCGAGGGCTTTTAGACCCGAGTAACTTTAAATATAAATCTCTTAAAAAATTGACTATTGTCACCCTCCAACCTCAGCGAGCTTCCTCTCAAACTCTTTGATGGCCTGCTTGCGCTTGCGCTTGGCCGCATAAACTTCTTTATGAGGCACAAATGAACTCGCCTTATCCATGGCCGCATTAAAACTCTGAAACATTGGTTGCAGGAATTTGGGGATGTATTTACCGTATTTAATATCGCGAACTAACGATGGTCTAAAATAGCCCTGGTCGATTTCATCTTGGACTTGCCCCCATGACAGTGCTCCATTTTTTAACATCAGGCGCACCTCATTGAACCAAACCTCAGCTAGTGGATTTTTATGCGAGGTCCACGGCTGGGTATATACATCGGTGTAGTGTATTAGTTTAGTCGCTGGCTCGTAGTGCTCTAAGCTATTCCAAGTAAAGGGCACACCATACTTGATGTCTTGCTCTTCCAGTATGCAAAGGTGGTACATCAGGTCCTCGTAGGTATAGCTTTCGTCATCGAAGCCCTGAACAATCGTTTCTATATCCCAATCCACCCGCTCGCAATCAATCAACATTACCGAGCACTGTTTGATACGTTTTTCCGGTGCCCCTTCCTTGTTGGTGGTTTGTTTAACCTCCTCCTGAATAATGACTTTGGCACCATCAAAGGGAATATCCCATAGCTCTTTGATGTCAGAAAAAACCTGCATATCCGCATCCATATAGATCGCCTTGCCTTTATAGCCAGCAAGTTTGGGTATACAAAAACGGCTGTAGGAGAAGCCCGTGCGCTGCCCCTGACGCGGATCCTTTGGTTCAGGCACTGGCAGATCAAGCATTGGAATGACTTCGACCTGCATATTAGTGTGGCGCCTTATTGAGTGCTCAAGTACTGGCACTGCAAGAACTTGAGAGCGGTCAACACCAACGTAAACTTTTACAATTTCATCAGACACAAGTAACTCCCCTATTAATTAGTCGCAGCTTTTGACCATTCAACTAATTTTCTCACCCCTTGCTGAAGATCCACTTCCGGGACCCACTGTAATTCAGTGCGTGCCTTGGCTATATCTGCTAAAGCATAACGTATATCTCCCGCACGAAAATCACCGGAAATGTGGTATTTGTCTTTATTAACTCCGTGTAAACCCATCATTATCTTGGCGACATCGAGGATTGATGCAGTCTCACCTGAACCTATATTTATCACAGTACCGTGAGGAAGGTCTTTTTGGCTGGCTAGAATCAAAGCTCTCACCACATCAGTGACGTAGATGAAATCACGAGTGATGTCACCATCTTCATAAATATTAAGCTCGCCCCCTGCCATCAATATGCTTGAAAAAATTGACAACACCCCCGTATAAGGGTTGCTCAAGGACTGGCCGGCACCATAGACATTTTGCAAGCGCAACGCCACGGCAGTCCAGGGTGCGGTTTCACCCGCTTGGATAACAAGATACTCCTGCATTAACTTTGTTGAGGCATAGATAGATATTGGTTTTGGTACTGCGCATTCAGCCGTTGCTGCTGGCGTAAGTACGCTGCCTTGCGCATAAAGAGAAAAATCACCGGTGCGCATTGAGCTCTCATCGCGGGATCCGGGGTAAACAGTATCTCCAGCCTTGTCGATGTAGCTACCTTCACCGTAGACAGCCCTTGATGAGGGCAAAACAAAGCGTTGCAGGCTGGGGGCAAATTGTTTGATCGCCTCCAAAAGGTATGCTGTCCCCTGAACATTCACCTCACAATAGCGTGATATCTCATCCATCGATTGCCCAGTACCTGTCTCCGAAACCAGATGAAAGATGATTTCAGGATTGGCCTCTTTAATCAGCTTGTTAACTGCACCCTTATCTGTGAGGTCACCCTTAACAAAAGTTACATTGGCCTGAAACTCTGGTACTGCTGCATTAGTACCATGCACCTGCGGATGTAAGCTATCCAAAACCCAGATACAATTTTCCTGGTCGCCAGACAAGGATTCTGTCAGGTATTTACCGATAAAACCCGCACCACCAGTAATTACAATATTAGTCATTTGCTATTTCTCTTCGTTTCAATCTTATAAGTGAACAACTCTGCCAGAAGGCTTCAGAGCAGCTGTTGATCCAAATCAAAACAGACTCTGGTCAAAATATTGTCTACGGCGTCTCCCACCGCGCGGTAGCGCTCGGAAAAAACCGAACTACTATTAAGCATTTTCAACCTAATTTCAGAGTTTCCTATGCCTTCAATAAATTTGGACCAATCCATTGCGTCAGGTAGCAAGTTCAGTGGCTGATATGCAACCACGTCAAGATTTTTGGACACCACCGCGACAGGCAGTCCCGCTGACGCCGCATCAAGAGCAACTGTAGATGGCGTAGTGATCACAGCATCAACATGCTGTAACAGAGAAGAGCAAGACTGCGCCCACTCATTGGTCACAAACTCTGGGTTCAAAATTGTAATATTGGCAGCATCGGGCAACTCCCCAGTGTATCTTCCCGTTAGCCAGAGCCCAGACGGGTGTGGCTTAACGATAAACTCCACTGCAGGAAATCGTTTTGCCACCGAATTCAAGTCGGCTAAAAAATCAACTCGGTACTGGTCACTATACCTATGCCAATGAATGTTCTCGAAGACAGCTATTTTTTGGGTTTCACTCGTCAATTCTCTCTCTTCCGGAGCCAATTTTGTACAACCTACATGAATGCACTTTTCACGTACATCGGCACGCACACTAGAATGAAGATCAGCGAGCGGCAACCAAGTAAATATCACATTGGATGCGAATTTAACCTTCCCAATAGGCTGTACCTTATCGCTATAAGTCAGGCCAACATTATCCAGACCGTGCTGCATGGTATAGGTATTCACGTTATGGTCGTTAAGTTTACCCACAAAATCGTGTAATAAACGGTGTGGATTTAAGTTCGTCTCTACTCCTGAAATAACAGCCCCTACTGTCTGCCCCAACCTGGCTGACAACGCGCTTGCATTAGCAAGACTAAGAATCGAATACTCACCCTTGAAAGACCAAATCAGTTGGCGCGCCTCCTTAGATTCTGCGAGCACCGCTTGAGCGAGCACCAGCTGACAATGTATACCGAGCTTTCTCTCGGCCGCAGTTATCAACGGAACAAGCAAATCTAAATCAAGTTTTGAGCCAATACAGAAAGCAACTGATTTATGCCTTCTAACGGGAATGCTATCTGCCAAATCAGTTTTAGGCACCGTCACGTCGTGCAAAAGCGCATGCCAACGGCCTCCAATTACAGGGGCCGAATAATTCTCCCGTATCACTTTCTGCGCTTTATCGAGATGCTCTTTCACAAGTGATGGCGACTGTAGGTATGACAAAATACTTTGCTGCCAATCCTCCTGCAGCACGCATTCAAAAAGCCCCTCCATAGCCCGCGTCTTTGTCGCCACCACCGGCACCCCCAACTGCAATGCAAGGACACTACGGTTTGCCGATTTACACAGACTGAATGCATCCATGGAATTGGGTACCAGCACTACATCAGAACGACGAATTTCATCCTTTATCGTATTGGCATCCCATGCCTGATAACGGCTATTGAATGCCAATGGGGCTATATTATCGTCATATTTCTGCTTATTATTACTAATTACCACTAGTTCGAAATTAATGTCAGTGGATAGCTTAATCAAAGCGTCTTCAATTAGTAGGATATCCAGTATGCCAAACTGCGCATGCGGCGCACCGTGATTGCCAAACCATAATAATCTTTTCGGCTTACCGCCGGACGTCGGCAACGGGACCAGACCACTTACTTTTTTGTTAGCCTGCAGACCAACAATTTTTGACCGCCCCCAAGAAAATGCCTTGTAGGCCAATTTCAGCAAATTATACGGCCGCAATCGCCACAGGCGCTCCTTCAAATATTTTTTTCGAAACACTTTCTTTATAATACGGCCCTGAATCCGCGCCCATAATCTACGTGTAACTCGCAAGCAATACCGGACCAATATTCGAGGCAAATACTTGGGCTGCGAAGCTAGCCTTAGAATTACTTCGACAGCTTTATTTAGTACAGAAAATCTAACTTTGTTTGCGGCGGCGCCCGAATCCAAATCAGTTTCTACGCCATCTGGAATGACTATCACGCTTATTTCACCGCATTCAGCCTCGACTATTTGCTTTAACGCCTCACCAGTAGTAACCACAGCCTCGGCTAATTTCGCCATTTCCCTGAACACATCAGAGGGCAATGGGCCTCTCTCAGTCTTACCGTATCCATGAATAAAAATGTTATCGCATAAATCGATAATGACCGGCACACCACATGCGTGCGCATCGCGCGCCAAACGCAGATCACTCAAGGAAAAACTCTTTACAAAAATAATCGTCTTAACAAGATTAAAGTCAACATTAGCATCTCCAGAAACCAATCGAGACTCATAATCAAGTTCATCCAGGGCCAAGATAGGCAGCAATGCTCGGTACCTGACACTAGCAACCTTACGATTAGGTGTATTTAACTTCCAAACAATCATTCTTTAGTAACCATACGTAAGCTCATCACAAAGGCTGAACCCGCCTGCCTGTAATCCCAGATAAACCATCAAAAACTCCTTTCATTATCATCTTTAAATGCAGAAACTTCTGTGGCATAAAGCAACAGGTAACACCAAACACTACTAGCAGGCGGCAGAATTCATTCACCTTCCATTTAAATGGCGCATCGCCTTTTCTATACAACAAAACACTATTGCGAAAGCAGTAATAACTCCTATAAGGCTGGCGAACCGGAAAATTCAGTGTTTTACCAAACCACAATGTGAGGCAGTCGTCGCCCAACTCATGCTGCATGGTCGCAGCTGGCACTCCCAGCAGGCGATACCCCTTCCCTCGAGCACGAAGAGACCAGTCGGTGTCAACATGATCAATAAAGAGCCTTTCATCCATCTCACCAACCTCATCAAAAGCACGGAGACTAACTAAAGAGCCCGACGAGATTAAGAAATCCACGTCGCAAGAAGGGGCAACAACCTCAGCAGGGGTAATACGTTGAAAAAACAACCCACCATAGCGGATAAAGGATGATGTATAACCCGTAGTAGGATTATTAAAACATGGTCCGGCCGCAGCTATACGGGGCGAGCCCGTACCATCAAGCGCACAACAGAGCTCTACCACCATTCCAGGCCCAGGGATACTGTCCTGATCCAAAATCAAAACCTTATCAAAACCGTGAACCTTCGCCCATCTAATGCCCGTATTTTGCGCCGCCCCCAAGCCTGTATTGCCCCGCATAGCTACGACCTTAGCCGTTGATGAAGCTATGCCGCCACACTCCGAATAATCGCCCTGCCAGCCTTGGTCAATTGAGTTATCAACAATGAGAACCTTTGAAACCTGCCCCTGAAGTGACGCGACTATCTGCTGTAACTTTCGAGGACTGGGATTGAAGGTAACTATCAAGGCACAAACTTCATTAATCTTCATCTACGACCAGCCCGATTCCATTCAACCAATACTCTAATACTGCCCCAAAGCACTTAAAACCTCATCCAAGTCTGACTGCCAATCGCCGGCAGTTATCGCATAGGTTTCTGCAATGAGATCGCCACTCAAGCCAGAGTAAGCCGGTCGCTCTACAGCCGTAGGGTAATCCTTAGTGCCAATAGAATGTACCAGGGGAGCACATTCTATCAACTGCCGTGATTCAGCTCGCTTAAAAATCTCGACTGCGAAATCATACCAAGAAACTACTTTGCCCCCCGAAAAATGGTAAAGCCCCCAAGCGCAGCCATCTCTATCAAAGCTTCTTGCTGATAAAATATTGAAAATTGCCAGAGCAATTGAGCGGGCAGAAGTTGGGGCCCCTAGCTGGTCATTAACCACTGAAAGCTCCGGCCTAGAAGCCGCGACACGAAGCATAGTTTTGACAAAATTATTACCGTGAATACCGAAAACCCAGCTAACACGGAGAATAATATGCTTCTCCCAAGTCTCGCTGAGAACTTCTTCACCCGCGTACTTAGACGCACCATAAACACCGATTGGGCTTGCTTGGTCAGTCTCCAGGTACGATGAACCCTTCTTACCATCGAAAACATAATCAGTAGATATATGAATCAATGGAATATCTAATGCCTTACATGCCAGTGCTAAATTTTCCACGCCGTCACGGTTAACGGCAAATGCCTGAGCCTCTTCTTCCTCCGCTTTATCAACAGCTGTATAGGCTGAAGCATTTATCACCACAGCTGGAGAGTGCTCCGATATAGAGGACAACACCGCCGCTCGATCACGGACATCCAACTCTTTTGAACCAAATGACACGGCATCAATACCCTGCCTAGCAGCATATTCAACCAACTCTCTACCAACCTGTCCATTCTTACCTATAATGAACAGCCGAGTGGAAGTCACCTCATTCATACATACGCCTCGGCATCCGCCAGTCGCTTCCCGATGACATCCTTTTCTGAAAGCTCGGGCTCACCATCTAACGGCCAGTTAATCGCTAGCTCAGGATCATTCCACAACAATGTCCGGTCGTGCTCCGGCGCATAGTACTCGGTACACTTGTAGACAAATTCAGCAGAGTCACTAGTTACCAAAAAGCCATGAGCAAAACCAGGGGGCACCCAAAATATTTTCTTATTTTCTGCTGATAGATACACACCAACGTGCTGACCAAAAGTAGGAGAATTTTTTCGTAAGTCCACCGCAACATCATAGACCTCTCCAGATATCACCCTCACCAGCTTTCCTTGTGGCTGTTGGATCTGATAATGCAGCCCACGCAACACGCCTTTCGTTGACGAACTGTGATTATCTTGTACAAACTGCGCATCAACACCTAGATCGTCAAAGTGCGACTGCCGAAAAGTCTCAACGAAAAAACCGCGCTCATCTCCAAAGACCTTAGGTTCAAAGATTTTTACGTCTGAAATACTGGTATCTATGACATTCACTAGAATAGCTTCTCATTTAAAACGTTGAGTAAGTACTCACCGTAACCACTCTTAATCAACGGTTCCGCAAGAGCCCTCAATTGATCTGCATTGATATAGCCCATCCGATATGCAATTTCTTCAGGGCAGGCTATTTTTAATCCCTGCCGCACTTCAATGGTTTGAATAAATTGACTAGCGGCAAGAAGGTTATCGTGAGTACCAGTATCCAACCAAGCGGAACCGCGTCCCATCAACTCAACATCCAGCTCATCCATATCAAGATAAGTTTTGTTTACATCTGTAATCTCTAGCTCACCACGCGGCGAAGGCTGAATACTCTTTGCAATATCGATCACTCGGTTATCATAAAAATACAGACCGGTTACCGCATAATTTGACCTAGGCTCTTCAGGTTTTTCCTCAAGTGACAGTACTCGCCCCTCATCGTCAAATTCAACAACGCCATATGCACGAGCATCGCTAACATGATAGCCGAATACTGTAGCACCACTCTCTTTTGCTGCAGCTTTTTGGAGTGAATCATGCAAGTTATGAGAATAAAAAATATTGTCACCCAACACCAGCGCGACATTATCATCACCAATAAACTCTTCACCAATGATAAACGCTTGCGCCAATCCGTCTGGCGAAGGTTGAACAGCATATTCAATAGTGATTCCGAGCTCAGTACCCGAACCCAACAGCTCTTCAAACGCAGGTAAATCGCGAGGCGTCGATATTACCAAGAACTCTTTGATACCCGCTAACATCAATGTGCTAAGCGGGTAATAAATCATGGGCTTATCGTAGATAGGGATAATCTGCTTACTTACAGAACGAGTAATCGGGTAGAGACGAGTACCGGACCCCCCAGCCAAAATTATGCCTTTCATAACTACTCACCCCCTAGTCGTTCTAATTGATAACTGCCATCCAACACCGCTTGCCACCAAGTCCTATTTTCTAGATACCAAACAACCGTTTTGCGAATCCCCGTCTCAAAACTCTCTTCGGGTACCCAGTCCAACTCTCGTTGGATTTTTGATGCATCAATAGCATAACGAAGATCGTGCCCAGGCCTATCAGCAACGAACTCAATTAAGTTTGCGTATTGCTTTATCCCTTTGGGGTGATCAGGTACCACTTCATCGAGAATGGAGCAGATCGATCGTACAACGTCGATGTTTTTCATCTCGTTATGTCCACCGATGTTATAGGTTTCACCTACTTCTCCCTCGGTCAAAACCTTAAGCAGCGCCCTCGCATGGTCATCAACATAAAGCCAATCTCGAATTTGACAGCCATCACCATAGATTGGCAACATCTTACCACTCAGAGCATTCAAAATAACATGAGGGATTAACTTTTCGGGAAAATGGTAGGGGCCATAATTATTTGAGCAGTTTGTCACCAACACGGGAAGGCCGTATGTTCGATGCCATGCCCGAACTAGGTGATCCGATCCAGCCTTGGAGGCTGAATAAGGTGAACTTGGATCATAGGAAGTATCTTCTTCAAACAAGCCTTCAGGCCCATCTAAATCACCATAAACCTCATCAGTTGAAATATGATGGAAACGAAAAGCGACTTTTCGTTTTTCATCGAGTCCTACCCAATATTTACGGGCAACTTCCAACAAGGTATAAGTTCCCACCAAATTTGTTTGAATGAACTCACCAGGACCATCAATTGAACGATCTACATGAGATTCCGCCGCCAAATGCATAACAACATTAGGCTGAAATTCCTTAAACACACTTTCGAGCGCAAAATAATCACATATATCAACATGACAAAAGTGGTATTTGTCTGAATGAGATACCGATTTTAGCGACGCTAAATTACCGGCATAGGTTAGCTTGTCAACAACTACAACTTCATATTCGGTACTTTCAATAATATACCGTACCACTGCGCTACCGATAAAACCGGCACCACCAGTAATCAAAATTTTCATACACCCTCTCTTTAAACACTAAAACGCCGATCTCTCTATACGAGAGATCGGCGCTTGCCTCAACCGCATATTATATAGCCGAACCCGCTATTGAATACTCTCATTCACCCGATCCCGCATTTCCTTCCCAGGCTTAAAATGCGGAACATACTTACCGGTCAACTCAACTGAATCGCCAGTCTTTGGGTTGCGCCCAACGCGCGGCGCTCGGTAGTGGAGGGAGAAGCTTCCGAAGCCTCTTATCTCGATTCGCTCGCCTACGGCGAGGACTTGTGACATGTGTTCAAGCATTAGCTTGACGGCTAATTCAACGTCTTTAAGTGACAACTGGTCTTGTTGCTCAGCAATTCGCTCAATCAACTCTGACTTGGTCATAACCATTCCTTCGATCTCTCATCGAATCAGCCGCTTGAATACACCCACTTCGTCGGAGGA